>PDWI01000377.1_pt1 | contig 72124 bp, 55 predicted proteins | sample 1430891 | NCBI WGS metagenome assembly PDWI01 (sample SAMN01162508, study PRJNA174530) | Oral metagenome, whole genome shotgun sequencing project. | biome: Marine environment; feature: Marine mammal; material: Swab sample of the gingival sulcus; isolation source: swab sample of gingival sulcus...
GAAAATTCGGCTTTCTTTGCGTTTCAACGAAATAATTTTTTAAAAGTTCGTCGTTGAACTTAAAGCTGAAGATTTAATGGGATCATGCAAAGCTCTCTATTGATTAAAAATCCGAAAAAAAACTGGAGCGGTTTTCTGTTTTCGCTACCTGTTCTGCTATTCGGATATGCGCTTATCGCTGTCGTGGCACATCTCGAAAGTCCGGCCACTTCCTTTTTGGCTTTTTTGGCAATCACAGCCATCCAGGTGTATTTGTTTAATAGTCTGTACATCAAGAAGGCAAACAGGCGTGAATTGCCTTTTGTTGTCTGACCCTGAAGGGGTGAGAAAAGTGGTTGCCATAAGCTCACTCCAGTCCAATCCATTTGTGGGCATCAGTTTTTTACTGTTTTTGCCAAAATTACAGCCCGAAAAAGCGTCAATTTATTAACGAACGGCAAATACTTGCCTCCCCACATAATTAGTAACATATTGTTTTTATTGACATTCTATTAACCTGGCAATTATTTCGCTTAATCAACGATAAAAGTGGCACCAGGCAGTTGTCTAAAATGGAGCAGATCAATGAACAACAATATCACCAAGGCTGAAACAATCGATTTTACCAAAGCACGACTGGTTTCTACCTACCATGATTTAAACAAAAAGTTTATTGAACCCCTGGATGTGTATACTCGTCTTGGCAGAAAGCTTCAAATGACCCTGGATGTAAACCAGGTGATACACATTTTTATGGAACAGCTATTCGAGCTTGTTCCTTTTGACCACTTCGAATACTATGCAGAAAGTCAAGGAATCCAACTGGGATCAGCCAGGCGGAATACCCACAGTTGTGACTATCATTTATCCTTGCCCCACGAAGACCTGGGCAACCTGAAGTTGACCCGCGCCAAAAAATTCAAAGAAGAAGAGCTGGCTATTATAGAAAATCTCCTTACTGCCCTGATGTACCCACTCAGAAATGCTCTGCTTTACAAACTGGCCATTGATTCTGCAATGACAGACCCGTTAACACAGATAGGAAACAAACGATCTTTCGAATCTCATTTTTCAAGAGAAGCTGAAATTGCCAAACGCCACTCCCACCAACTCTCGTTGATAGTAATGGATATCGACAAGTTCAAACATATCAATGACAGTTTCGGGCATGCTGCCGGTGATCAGATACTGCAACAGGTAGTAAAAACAGCAGAAAGTGTTTGCAGAAAAAGTGATTTGATTTTCAGGTATGGTGGAGAAGAATTTGTTGTGATTCTTCGTGAAACCGGTTTGTCGGGAGCTTTCATAATCGCAGAACGAATCCGCAAGAGTGTTGAAAAAACACGTTGCTTCGTCAGTTCCAGAGAAATTCCCGTCACTATGAGCCTTGGAGTTTCTACTTTTCACCCCGACGAAACTCTCGATTCATTTTTTGAACGTGCAGACAGCGCATTGTACGATGCGAAAAATAGTGGCAGAAACAGAACAAGGACTCGAACAATATACAGCGATACGTCAGAAACGATCGACTCTAAAAGTGCCTGAAACAGTGACTGCTTTGCCAGGCTTTTGTAACCACCCGTCCGCCTGATGCAGGCTGTCGTGAGCAACCTGTATCCACGATGGCGCGGGCAGGTTGCCGTGTTAGAAAAAAAACAGATTCTGTTGGCGAAACCGGGTGCTACCGCTTTCGTCTTACCGGTTTTTTTCTTCTATCCGCGGCCCTGGATGAAGAGGCAGATAGTATTCTGCTTTTGCTACGCTTGCGGTCTCGTGATTCCTTTTCCTGCCTGGTCAGGCTCACCTTGCGCCGGGGAAGACCCACCAGATCACACAAGTCATTCACTTCTTTCTGGCCCAATTCTTCCCAGCTTCCGACCCTTAATCTTGATGGCAAGAATATACAGCCATAACGAACACGCTTGAGGCGGCTTACGGTAACACCTTGAGACTCCCACAAGCGACGAACTTCTCTATTCTTGCCTTCCATCAATACGACATGGTACCAATGGTTGGCTCCCTCTCCTCCCGCTTCGCTGACATCGCTGAACCTGGCCATGCCATCTTCCAGATACACCCCTTCTTTCAGGCTGTTGATCACCTTGTCATCTACTGCTCCCAACACCCTGACAGCGTACTCCCTGTCTACCTCTGTGGACGGATGCATCAATTTGTTGGCAAGTTCTCCATCATTGGTAAACATCAACAGCCCCGTGGTGTTAATGTCCAGCCTGCCTATTGCAATCCAGCGACCATCCTCCAGCAGGGGAAGTTTTTGAAACACGGTGTTGCGACCCTCAGGATCACTGCGAGTGGTGACTTCGCCTTCGGGCTTGTTGTAAACAATGACACGACATGACAGCTCTTCGGCCGGCTTTAGCCTGATTTGTTTGCCATCCACTGCCACTCTGTCTGTTACCAGAACACGTTGCCCCAGGGTGGCAACCTCGCCGTTAACAACGATGCGACCCTCCGAAATCAGTTGCTCAACACCGCGACGTGACCCGACCCCCGCTCTGGCAAGCACTTTTTGGAGTTTCTCGCCGGGTTCTTTTTGGTGAAGATTATCTGCTACCTGGTCAGTCATGGCATTCCTGTAAACTAATTAGTGAATTAGAAAGTATCGAGTGAGTTATAAAGAATCCGGCAAGTCAATCGGTCAATCGGTCAATCGGTCAATCGGTCAATCAATGAATTTGCTGATCCGCATTTTCGCACAGGTTTTCCTGCTTGTTCCTGGACTGCTCGACAATCTGCGCTTCAATTTCGCGACTGATCTCTTCAAGGTCTCTGATCTGCGCAAGAGGAGGCAACTGATCCAGGGATTGCAGATTGAAATAGTCCAGAAACTGCCTGGTTGTCGCGTACAAGGCCGGGCGACCCGGCACGTCACGATGCCCGACAACACGAACCCAATCGCGTTCTACCAGTGTTTTTATTATCGTTGAACTTACTGCCACACCGCGAACATCTTCAATATCACCTCGCGTTATGGGTTGGCGATACGCAATAAGCGCCAGGGTTTCGAGCAATGCGCGAGAGTAACGGTGCGGTTTTTCTTCCTGTAACAACCCCACCCACTCAGAAAACTGCTGCCTGACACGAAAGCGGAACCCGGAAGCCAACTCCACCAGTTCCAGACTATGCCCGGAATAGTCAGATTGTAACAGGGAAATGGCGTGTTCTATCTGCTCTTTGTTCGTCGATAGTGGTTCTGCCAGTAATTCAACCAATTGATCAACGGTCAACGGCTTGTTGTGTGAAAATAAAAGTGCTTCAACAATGTTTTTCAAGTGTTGCATAGCCATATTCAATTAGTACGAGCCTTTATGTGAATAGGGCCCAAAGGTTCATTCTGAACCAACTCGATCAACTGCTCCTTGATCAATTCCATGATCGCGAGAAAAGAAACAATAACCCCTCCTCTCCCTTCATCCAGGGTAAAAAATGACTCAAACGGCAAATAGCTTTCACCAGGCAACAGATCGAGAATATAGCTCATTCGCTCTCTTGTTGACAGCTTTTCCTTTTCAACCTGGTGACTCTCAAACATATCAGATCGTCGTAAAATCTCACTGAAAGCGATAAGAATTTCTCGTAAGGAAACGTCAGGGTGGGCTTTTTTTCGCTCAATTCCGGGCAATTCAACTCCTGCATCGAAGGTATCTCGTTCTTGCCTCGGCAGTTTGTCCAGGTCTTCAGCGGCCTGCTTGAAACATTCATATTGTTGGAGCCGACGAATCAACTCCGCTCGGGGATCTTCTTCATCCTCTTCTGTTTTGTGTCGGGGAAGAAGAATGCGAGATTTGAGTTCCGTCAGGGTGGCAGCCATTACCAGGTACTCGGCAGCGAGCTCAAAGCGCATCGATCGCATCAGCTCGATATACTTCATGTACTGTGCTGTTATGGCGCTCACATCGATAAGCAGAATGTCCATATTCTGTCTGCGAATCAGGTATAGCAACAAATCAAGTGGCCCCTCAAAGGCATCCAGAATCACTTCCAGTGCATCTGGCGGGATATAAAGATCCTGAGGCAAACTGGTGAGCGGCTTTCCCTCAACGACCGCAAACGGCAATTCTTGCTGGATCTGATTGCCCATCTGAAAATGAGCAGGTGCTTCCTGCCCGGCAATTACGCTCCCGGCAAGTTCGGGATCGACGACCTGTTTTTCGGTTTTGGAATCGGATATTTCGTGGCTCACGGATTTACCGGCCAAAGCAGCATTGTTGACTCTGTGCTGTCAGGCGAATGACTGACATCCAGGCTAAACAGGGTAAATGACAGAAATCCGGCAAAAACACCGGAACAGCGGGAAGCGCCACGCACTCCCCGCCTGAATGGCTGTCCTGAACCAAACTGCTCCTGCACCAAACTACCATCCAGTGACTTCCGCCAACGCCTCACCGATTTGGGCAAGACTCTTCACGGTTTTCACTCCTGCATCTTCCAGTGCTGCAAATTTTTCATCTGCCGTACCCTTACCACCAGCGATGATTGCGCCCGCGTGCCCCATACGTTTGCCCGGGGGAGCGGTTACACCGGCAATATAGGAGACAACCGGCTTGGTCACGTTATCCTTGATATACTGAGCCGCTTCTTCTTCTGCAGAACCGCCAATTTCACCAATCATCACGATCGCTTCGGTTTTTGGATCCTGCTCGAAAAGCGCCAGAATATCAATAAAGTTTGATCCGGGAATAGGATCACCGCCAATACCGACACAGGTTGACTGCCCAAAACCATGGTCGGTAGTCTGCTTGACGGCTTCATAAGTCAGCGTACCGGAGCGTGATACAATTCCGACTTTTCCCGGCTTGTGAATGTGTCCTGGCATAATGCCGATTTTGCATTCACCTGGAGTAATGACGCCAGGGCAGTTGGGCCCGATTAATCGCACACCCAATTCATCGCACTTGACCTTGGCATCCAGCATATCCAGTGTGGGAATACCTTCGGTGATGCAGACGACAAGTTTGATACCACCGTTAGCGGCTTCAAGAATCGAGTCTTTACAGAACGGTGCAGGAACATAGATCACCGATGCTTCAGCACCGGTTTGCTCGACGGCTTCCCGAACCGTATTGAAAACGGGCAAATCCAGATGGGTTTGCCCTCCCTTTCCGGGTGTCACACCACCCACCATTTTCGTACCATAGGCAATGGCCTGCTCTGTGTGAAAGGTACCTTGAGAGCCGGTAAAGCCCTGACAGATCACTTTTGTATCTTTATTGATTAATATGCTCATTGTGCTCCCCCCTGAGCAGCTTTCACTACCGAGTCAGCAGCATCAGTCAGGCTGGTCGCAGCAATAATATTCAATCCACTGTCAGCCAGTTTTTTTGCACCAATATCTGCATTGTTTCCTTCAAGTCGAACAACGACAGGCACCTTTACACCTACTTCTGATACTGCACCAATGATTCCATCAGCGATCAGATCACAACGTACAATACCACCAAAAATATTGACCAATACGGCCTGGACGTTTTCATCAGACAGAATAATCTTGAACGCTTCGGTAACCCGCTCTTTTGTCGCACCGCCACCTACATCCAGAAAGTTGGCGGGCGCTCCACCGTGCAACTTGACAATATCCATGGTTCCCATCGCCAGGCCTGCACCATTGACCATGCAGCCAATGTTGCCATCCAGCGCGACATAGTTCAGTTCCCATTCTGCTGCCTGCGCTTCGCGTTCGTCTTCCTGGGATTTATCTCGCATCGCCAGGAGTCCGGGTTGACGGTAAAGCGCATTGCTATCAATATTTACCTTGGCATCGAGACAGTGGAGGTTACCTTCGCTGGTAATAACCAAAGGGTTGACTTCCATCAGTGCCAGGTCTTTTTCAATGAACAGCTTCGCCAGACCCAAAAACAGTTTTGTGAACTGCTTGATCTGATCGCCCTTCAGCCCCAACTGGAATGCCAGATCACGAGCCTGATAGGGTTGGGCTCCGGTTAACGGATCAACGGTAGCCTTGAGAATTTTTTCCGGCGTTTCGTGGGCAACCTTTTCAATTTCAACCCCACCTTCGGTTGATGCCATAAAAACAACGCGACGGGAGCTGCGATCTACCACCGCTCCCAAATACAGTTCCTGGTCAATATCAGTGCACTCTTCAACCAGAATTTTACTGACAGGCTGGCCTTTTTCATCTGTTTGGTAGGTAACAAGGTTCTTGCCCAACCAGCCTTCAGCGAAAGCCTTGATCTCTTCTTTCGAGTCAACCAGTTTTACACCACCTGCCTTGCCGCGACCGCCAGCATGTACCTGCGCCTTGACGACCCATTTATTACCCCCGATTTTATCTGCTGCGGCAGCGGCTTCCTCCGGGGTGTCACAAGCACAACCCCTGGAAACGGGCAGACCATATTCAGCAAAAACCTGTTTTGCCTGATACTCATGTAGATTCATGGCTAGATTCCGTAATAATCCATTTTCAGTTTTATGATTAGCCGGGCAGGAAAAGCGCTAACTCCCGGCCTGGCTTGCTGTTTTTTTTTTCAAAAAGCCCTATTATTTTTACTTTTTACTTTTTCGATTTGCTACATGAATAGCATGGCCATCTACTGCCAGAGCGGCCTCATGCAAGGCTTCGGACAGTGTCGGGTGAGCAAATACAGTCATTGCCAGGTCCTCTGCACTGGAGCCAAATTCCATGGCAATCACGGCCTGGGCTATCATCTCGGAGGCTTGAGGCCCAACGATATAAACACCGAGTATACGGTCGGTTTTACTATCAGCAAGAACCTTCACCATACCGGTCGTGGTGTTGGCGGCCATTGCGCGACCACTCGCCGCAAACGGGAAGGTACCTGTCTTGTAATCAACCCCTTCCAATTTTAGCTGCTCCTCACTCTTCCCTACCCACGCAATTTCAGGCGCGGTATAAATCACTCCGGGAATGCACTCATAATTCATTGCCGCTTTATGGCCGGCAATTCGCTCTGCTACCATAACCCCTTCTTCGGATGCCTTGTGAGCCAGCATAGGACCACGCACAACGTCACCTATTGCATAAACACCAGGCACATCGGTCTGACAATAATCGTCAACAAAGATAAATCCGCGTTCATCAAGATTGACACCACTATCCTGGGACAGCAATCCATCGGTATAGGGAGCGCGACCCACAGCGACGATCAGCTTGTCAAACTTCATTTCCTGCTCACCCTTGGTATCGACAAAGGTGACATTGACCAGGCCGCGTTTGATTTCAGTTCCGGTAACCCGCGCCTTGAGGCGGACATCCAGACCCTGCTTTTTAAAATGCTTCAACGAGTCTTTTGCAATCTGTTGATCGACTGCAGAAAGGAAGGTATCCTGAGCCTCCAATACGGTAACCTCGGATCCCAATCTGGCCCATACACTACCCAGCTCCAGACCAATTACCCCGGCACCAATTACCCCGAGCCGTTTTGGCACCTCGGTAAAATCAAGCGCTCCCGTGCTGTCAACTATGGTGTCATCCGTCAAGGGCGCAGGTGGTATTTCAATTGGTCTTGAACCCGACGCCAAAATAACATTTTCGGCCTCGTATACAGTCACCCCACCCTTGTTGTCGGTTACCTCGACATTCTTGCCACCAAGCAGCTTCCCCTTACCGTGCAAAGATTTCACTCCGTTTGCCCGAAACAGGGAGGTGATGCCACCGGTCAGATTTTTAACAATCTGGTTCTTTCGGCCCACCATTTTTGGGACGTCCATCCCGACTTCACCTGTATCTATACCATGCAGCACGAAGTCATGTTTCGCTTCTTCATACTTGTGAGATGATTCAAGCAGCGCTTTGGAAGGAATACAGCCCACATTGAGACAGGTGCCACCTAACACCTGCTTACCGGTATCATTTGTCCACTTTTCAACACAGGCCGTTTTCATTCCAAGCTGGGCAGCTTTGATTGCCGCAACGTAACCACCAGGCCCACCGCCAATTACAATAACATCAAACTTTTCAGACATATTATTATCCAATTTCAATGATTCAGGTTATACATCCAGAAGAATTCTGGCCGGGTCTTCAATAAAGTCCTTGATAGTCACCAAAAACTGCACGGCTTCTTTCCCGTCAATCATTCGGTGATCATAGGACAACGCCAGATACATCATAGGCAATATAACAACCTCCCCATTCACGGCCATGGGTCTCTCCTGAATTTTGTGCATGCCGAGTATGGCAGTCTGGGGGGGGTTTAAAATAGGAGTCGACATCAATGAGCCGAACACTCCGCCATTTGAAATGGTAAAGGTTCCGCCTGTCATATCTTCGATGGACAGTTTTCCATCTTTGGCTTTCAGGCCAAAGTCCCGTATTGCGTTCTCCACACCTGCCAGGCTGAGAGAATCGGTATCACGCAATATGGGAACAACCAGTCCGCGATCAGAGGAAACTGCCACTCCGATATCCTGATAACCATGATAGACAATATCGTTACCATCTATCGACGCATTCACTCCGGGGAATCGCTTGAGGGCTTCCGCCGCCGCCTTGACAAAAAACGACATAAAGCCCAGGCGCGTGCCATTGTGGGTCTTCTCAAAAAGATCCTTGTACTGTTTGCGCAACTCCATAACGGGCTTCATATTGACTTCGTTAAAAGTGGTCAACATGGCAGCATTATGCTGGGCATCGAGCAAACGGCGGGCAATACTGGCTCGCAGTCGCGTCATTGGCACGCGTTTTTCCGGGCGCCCCTGACCGGGCAATGTCACAATGGGCATAGGTGACGATGCAGATGACGACGATGCAGATGGCGATGGTGCCGCTGCCACTTTTGCAGTTTCGGCAGGCTGGCCACTACCTTGCTGCTGCGACTCGATATAGAGCACAACATCTTCTTTTGTCAGTCTCCCGCCCTTCCCGGTCGCCGGTATCAGACTGGCATCCAGGCCGTTTTCTTCAATAAGCTTTCTGGCTGCAGGACTGACAATAGTGTTTGCTGCCGATTGTTCTTCCTGTGCCGGGGCAGCTTCTTCTGCCAGCGAAGCTGTGTCAGTTTGTGATGCAGTACTACCGCTTGCTCCCTCGGCAAAAACACCAATGACTTCACCACTCAGTACGACTTCTCCTTCACCTTTGGCAATGCTTTCTATCACACCATCAGCGGGAGCAACAACTTCCAATACTACCTTGTCTGTTTCAATATCTACAATGAGCTCATCTCGTGACACTGCCTCCCCGAGCTGCTTATGCCAGGTCGCTACCGTGCCATCTGCAACTGATTCTGGAAATGTGGGCGCTTTTATTTGAATTGTCATTTCTTATCCTTTCTCACAATGCCATTAAACATCAAACGCGTCGTTCACGAGACGGGTTTGTTCTTCTACATGAACTGAACTATATCCTGATGCCGGTGCCGCCGAAGCATCACGACCGGCATACCGAAGATATATCTTTTGATTTACAGTCTGCGCTGCACTTCTCATACGATGCTGACTGCTATACCAGGCCCCCTGATTCATCGGTTCTTCCTGACACCAAACGACATCGACGATCTTCGGATATCGGGCAAACACCTCTTCCAGGTCTTCTGACGGAAACGGATAAAGTTGCTCAATTCGAACGATTGCGGTATCAAACAACTCATCAGTACGACGCTTTTCTGCCAGGTCGTAATACACTTTGCCGCTGCACAAAATAACCCGCTTGACTTTCCTGGCATCAATGTCTTCCGGTTTGTCATCTATCACCGTCTGGAATTGACCATCAACAAGATCCTCGAGTGAGGAAGTCGCCTCTTTGTGTCGTAACAGGCTTTTAGGTGTAAACGCAATTAATGGTTTTCTCAGGGGACGCTTTACCTGTCTTCTGAGCATATGAAACACCTGAGCCGGTGTGGTCGGTACACAAACCTGCACATTATGCTGGGCACAGAGTTGCAAGTAGCGTTCAATTCTGGCCGACGAGTGTTCCGGCCCCTGACCTTCGTATCCATGCGGGAGGAGCATGGTCAGGCCGCACAAACGACTCCATTTGTATTCACCACTGGTAATAAACTGATCGATCACTACCTGGGCACCATTGGCAAAATCACCAAACTGTGCCTCCCAGATCACCAGTTTTTTCGGGTTGGTTGTCGCAAAGCCATACTCAAAAGCCAACACAGCTTCTTCTGACAAGAAGGAATCATAGATTTCAAACTCGGTCTGGTCTTCACTGATATTCTGTAATGGAACATAGGTGGAAGCATCGTTCTGGTTGTGGATGACCGCATGCCTGTGTGAAAATGTTCCCCGTCCGACATCCTGCCCGGTCAACCGCACAGAATGCCCTTCATGAATCAGGGTGGCGTAAGCCATAACCTCGGCATATCCCCAGTTCAGCGGTAACGCACCCTGGGTCATTTTGGAACGGTCTTCCAGAATTTTCTGAACCTGCCTCTGAATCGCCAGCCCTTCCGGAAATTGATCGAGTTTCCTACCGACACGCTGCAAGGTTTTATAGTTAATACCCGTTTTACATTTTGCCGTCCATTTGTGACCGACATAAGGCCCCCAGTCAACGTACAATTTCTCATTCGGCTCCTTAACCAGGCTTTTTGCCACATGCCTGCCTGCATCAAGGGCATCACGATACTCTTGTTCCATCTGCTTGACATCGGCAATGTCCACCGTACCCGTTTCAACCAGTCGCTTTCCGTACAGCTCACAGGTCGAAGGCTGCTTTTTGATCTTTGCATACATCAATGGCTGGGTTCCTGATGGCTCGTCAGCCTCGTTATGACCTCGTCGTCGATAGCAAAACAGATCAATTACAATGTCTTTTTTAAATTGATGTCTATAGTCAACTGCTACCTGGGCTGCGAATAAAACCGCTTCCGGGTCATCGCCATTCACATGCAAAATAGGGGCATGAACCATTTTTGCCACATCAGTACAGTATTCTGTGGTACGCACATCTTCCTGTTTGCTTGTGGTAAAACCTATCTGATTGTTAATAACCAGATGGATTGTACCGCCTGTACTGTAGGCTCGCGTTCCAGACATCTGAAACGTCTCCATGACCACACCCTGCCCGGCAAAGGCGGCGTCTCCGTGCATGATAATAGGAACAACCTTGTCCCCGGTGGCATCATCACGCCTGTTTTGTCTTGCCCTGACAGACCCCTCCACAACAGGTGCGACTATTTCAAGGTGGGACGGGTTGAACGCAAGGGCAAGGTGAACTTCTCCGCCCCGCGTCATCACGTTTGACGAGAAACCCTGATGATATTTAACGTCACCCGAACCCCCTTCCTGAAGCTTTTTACCTTCAAATTCATCAAAAAGCTCTTTAGGATTTTTGCCCAGTGTATTGACCAGAACGTTCAGGCGCCCGCGATGAGCCATTCCGATGACGATTTCTCTGGCTCCATAGCTGCCACTGCGCTGAATCAACTCATCGACCAGGGGAATCAGGCTTTCCCCGCCTTCGAGCCCGAATCGCTTGGTTCCCGGATACTTCGACCCCAGGTATTTTTCCAGTCCCTCGGCGGCTACCAGTCGTTCAAGCAAGTGCTTTTTGGTCTTCACGGAGTATTCGGGGTGAGATCGAACGGGCTCCATCCGCTGTTGAAACCAACGTTTCACACTGGTATCAACTATGTGCATGTACTCTGCACCTATTGCCGAGCAATAGGTTTTTTCCAGGCCCTCTATAATATCCCTCAGCGACATCGTATCCTGGCCAAAAACGAGAGAGCCGGTCTGAAATTCGATATCCATGTCTCCCTGATTCAACCCGTGAAAACCTACGTCCAGGTCGTCGATTTTTTCACGTTGCATGAGCCCCAGTGGGTCCAGGCTGGCCTTTTGGTGCCCCCTGAACCGATAGGCATTGATTAACTGAAGCACCTTGATCTGCTTCTTTTCATGCTCGCTGGTAACGCTGGCCGGGGTCGTCGTGGCCGTCGAAGAGGATAACAGGTGTTTGTTTTTGGAAATATGAAGAAATTGTTCACGAATCGAGGAGTGAGAAATGTCTGCAGTAATTGTGTCGTCTACACGAGGGAGTTTTTCAAAGTAATTTCTCCATTCCTCAGGGACATTGTTCGGGTCTGAGAGGTACTTTTCAAACAACTCTTCCACATAGGCAAGATTACCCCCGGCAAGATGAGAGGTTTGCCACAGTTGCTCCATTAAGCTTTCATGCATGTATTGCTCGCCTTGTTATTACGGGGACAAGCAGGTGAGAAGCACGCACATCAAGCACAACAGAGACTGTGTTGATGGAAATACTGCCCACCGAATTTACGGAAATTTCCGCACCCCCTGGGTTATATCAGCCTGGTAGTGCCCGTTTGGATGGAGCAAACCACCGCCACACGTTATCAGGCAGTACACCGGTGGGCAAAGAATGCACATTAAAACTGCTCAAATAGCGTCATCCGAGAGTATAGCGCTTTTTTTAGGAATGGGGATATATACTTAGGTCTATTTTGGGTCTATTTCCGGGCAATCAGGGCAACATGGATTAACATGCTGCCCCGAACCAAACAGGTTGCCATCAGTCGGCCCTTATCGGCCGACCCTGTCAACAAGGTCTTATCAGGAAGCTCTCTGCAAGAGCATGTTTCGAATATGACCAATCGCCCGAGTGGGATTCAGGCCTTTGGGGCACACACTGACGCAGTTCATAATGCCCCTGCAGCGAAATACGCTGAAAGGATCGTCGAGCTCGGCAAGCCGTTCGTTGGTCGCAGTATCACGACTATCCGCCAAAAACCGATACGCCTGCAGCAAACCGGAAGGGCCGATGAACTTGTCCGGGTTCCACCAGTAGGAAGGGCACGCTGTAGAACAGCAAGCACAGAGAATGCACTCGTACAGGCCATCCAGTTTTTCACGATCCTCTACTGACTGAAGCCTTTCCATGGCGGGGGCCGGTGTGTCATTAATCAGGTAAGGCTTCACTTTTTCATATTGACCATAAAAAAGTGACATATCCACGACCAGGTCACGAATAACGGGCAGCCCGGGCAAAGGCCTCAGAACCAGTTTATTATCCTTGACCACTTCAGATAACGGAGTCACGCAAGCAAGCCCGTTCCTGCCGTTCATATTCATGCCATCAGAGCCGCACACACCTTCACGACATGAGCGCCGATAAACTAGCGTAGTATCCCTTTCCTTCAAAAGACCAAGCACATCCAACACCATCAGGTCTTTTCCTTCCGGTATTTCAAGATCAATATCTTGCATAAACGGTGCTTCGTCTTTATCAGGGTTGTAACGATAAATGCTGACTAACATCTCTGCTGCCTCGCTTAATAGGTTCTGATCTTGGGTGGAAACGCTTCTACCGTTTTAGGTGAGAAATTTACATCTCTTTTTCCGATACGCTTGTCTTCCGGAAAATAGATTGAATGCTTCAACCAGTTCTCATCATCGCGCTCTGTAAAGTCATTTCTGGCATGAGCTCCACGACTTTCCTTTCGGGCTTCTGCTGCCACTGCAGTGGCGTAGGCCACTTCGTAAAGGTTTTCCAGCTCAAGTGCTTCAATACGGGCAGTATTAAAGGAATCACTTTTGTCTTCAAGATGAAGGTGTTTCAGCTTTTCACCAATATCATTCAACAAATGCAACCCTTTTTGCATACTCTCACCTTCGCGGAATACACCAAAATACAGCTGCATGGTATTTTGCAGTTCGGTACGGACATCAGCTACCCTTTCCCCACCTGTTGACTCGTTCAGACGATTAAGACGAGTAAGCGAGCTTTCGATATCGGACTCAACTGCATCAGCGCTGTCATAGCCTTCACGTAATGCTTTTTCGATTTGCAGTCCGGCGGCACGACCAAATACAACCAGATCAAGCAGGGAGTTACCTCCCAGACGGTTGGCGCCATGAACAGAAACACAGGCCACCTCACCACAGGCATAAAGCCCGTCCACGACCACATCGGAACCATTGGCATCCTGGGAAAGTACCTGCCCTCCAACATTGGTAGGCAATCCGCCCATCATGTAATGGCAAGTCGGTACAACGGGAACAGGTGCCTTGACCGGGTCAATGTGGGCAAAGGTTTTTGACAACTCACAAATACCGGGCAACCTGAGGTTCAGTGTTTCTTCGCCAAGATGATCGAGTTTCAGGAGAACGTGATCCTTGTTGGGCCCGACACCGCGCCCCTCAAGTATTTCCATTACCATGGATCGGGCTACGACGTCTCTACCGGCCAGATCCTTGGCATTTGGTGCATAGCGCTCCATAAAGCGCTCGCCTTCACTATTAATGAGGTAACCACCCTCACCACGACAACCTTCAGTCACCAGAACACCCGCACCTGCGATACCGGTTGGGTGAAACTGCCACATCTCCATATCCTGAACAGGGCAATTTGCCCTCAATGCCATTCCGACACCATCGCCGGTGTTAATCAGGGCATTGGTGGTAGAAGCGTAAATGCGCCCGGCACCACCGGTAGCAAGTGTCGTTGTTTTGGATTTCACATAAACGGTTTCACCGGTTTCTATACAGATGGCAATCACACCGACTACGGCACCATTCGCGTTTTTAACCAGATCAACGGCATACCACTCATTGAGAAAGGTGGTGCCGCCTTTGATATTTGCCTGGTATAAAGTGTGCAACAGGGCATGCCCGGTTCGGTCAGCCGCCGCACAGGTTCGCGATGCCTGACCGCCCTTGCCAAAGTCTTTGGATTGTCCGCCAAAGGGCCGCTGGTAAATACGACCTATTTCGGTACGCGAAAACGGCATACCCATATGATCAAGCTCAAATACCGCCTGAGGGCCTACCGAACACATATATTCTATGGCGTCCTGGTCTCCGATATAATCGGAACCCTTGACCGTATCATACATATGCCATCGCCAATCATCATTCGGATCGGCACTGGCTATGGCACAGGTAATCCCTCCCTGTGCGGATACCGTGTGAGAACGGGTAGGAAATACTTTAGTGATACATGCAGTTTTTATCCCGCACTCTGTTAACTGCAATGCGGCGCGCATCCCGGCGCCGCCACCCCCTATAACAATCGCGTCATAGGTCATGGTTCGAAGTTTAGTCATTGATTACAATCCCCAAAGTATTTGGACGCCCCAAACAAGGTAGACAAACATAGCAAGGCCACATACAGCCTGGAATATAAATCTGACCAGTCCGTTTTTAAGATAATCAGTTGATACAATCCACATCCCGATCCATGCGTGAGCCCCCAGGGACAGAATCGCCATCAGAGAGAAGATTTTCATCCAGGTTCGGGAAAATAAATCGGACCACATTTCGTAGGTTATATCAGCACCCAGGAAAACATAGCCCAAAAGAAAAAGCGCATACAACGCGAGGATAACGGCCGAAATCCTTTGAACCATCCAATCATAAACGCCACTTCTGCCAAAACTCGTAATAGTAGTTACCATATCAGAATCCCCGCCAGTAATATCAACGCCAGGCTCACGCCAAGCGTCAGCTTCGCACCCAGGAGACCACCTTCCAGGGTCTCACCTATACCCAGATCCATAACAAGATGCTTGATGCCTGCCACGATGTGGTAAAGCAGAGCAGAAACAATACCCCAGAAAATGACTTTCATAAAAAAGCCATCCAATACCTCCTTGACTTCATGGAAACCCTGTTCACCAGACAGTGATGATTCGAGTGCCCACAACAAAAATCCCATACCCGCAAACAGCGCTACTCCGGCAATTCTATGAAGTATCGACGTTATGGCAGGTAACGGAAATTGAAACTTACTCAGATCGAGATTAACGGGTCGTTGTTTTTCCACGGCTCTTTCACACTCTAATTTGGCGCCCTTGTGAGGCAAGTTTAATGGAAGCGCACCGGTTGCTTCAGCATGCCTGCAGTAAGGCCTGGTCAAACGAACCTGAACTGCAGATTTAAACTGCAGTGTTCTTTGACAGGCAAACACCAAAAAAGAAGCCGGCTTGCCGACTCCGCTTGCCGAGCATTGCTGCGCTTTAGAATACACCCTGATTTTATCAGGTCTTTATGATAACAGCCAACCAAAGAAAAAAAAGGTAGCTCAACCAGTCACCCTGTCGTTTTTTTCGGGTGAAAATTATAGGGGTGCCACCCGAAAAACACAAACCTGTTACCGTTCTTCCCGGTTTACTCAAAAACCGGCCTGACCCCGGCAAAATGTCTATTTTTTGACCGGATATGCAATTTGCACGAGCATATTACACGTAAAAATCGGCAAATGATTGACAAAAATTGTCAGCATTTTATAGTGCTTGCGCATCTTTCTGTAGTGCAGCAATGTAATGAGAGAAAAACACTCTTAACAAGCGTTTTGATCAAAAATCTGCAGATAACAGGACTAATTGCTAGAAGTATACATTTTGGAGTGGCATTTGCTTGCCGAAGCGCATTCATCAGGTGCATCCAAGAGTTGTAGAGCTAACCTGCTAAAGTCTTATGGCCCATTTGATTTAATTTGCCATAATGCGTTTAGTTTACGATCAATCAGAAATAGGAGAGCGCCATGTCTGAAAAAACTGCACAGGTATCGGTGAATGGTAATACTGTAGATCTTCCCGTATATTCAGGCTCTGATGGCCCTGATGTTATTGACATCCGGCCTCTGGCATCGGAAGGAATGTTTACCTATGACCCCGGATTCGTTTCCACTGCAAGTTGTGAATCTCAGATCACTTACATTGACGGTGAAAAGGGAATTCTGCTTCATAGAGGCTACCCCATCGAACAACTGGCTGAACACTCAGACTACCTGGAAGTGTGTTACTTGTTACTGCATGGTGAGCTCCCTACAGAAGAAGAATCGGCCGAGTTTCGTCAAACAGTAAAAAAACACACCATGGTGCACGAACAGTATTCGCATTTTTTCAACGGTTTCCGCCGGGATGCGCATCCGATGGCGATTATGTGTGGCGTAGTGGGCGCACTGTCGGCTTTCTACCATGACACGATGGATTTCAGAGACAAGGAACACCGGGAAATTGCCGCTTTCAGGCTGATTTCGAAGATGCCGACGCTGGCGGCCATGAGCTACAAATATTCTATGGGTCAGCCATTCGTCTTTCCGCGCAATGAGCTGGGTTACGCAGAAAACTTTTTACACATGATGTTTGCCACTCCCTGTGAAGACTATAAAGTCAGCCCGGTTCTGGCAAGGGCCATGGACAAAATCTTTCTGCTGCATGCCGATCACGAACAAAATGCGTCAACATCGACAGTGAGGCTGGCAGGTTCAACAGGAGCCAATCCGTTTGCCTGTATCGCATCAGGAATCGCTGCCCTTTGGGGGCCAGCGCATGGCGGAGCCAATGAAGCAGTATTGATCATGCTGAATGAGATAGGGGATGAATCTCGAATCCCCGAGTATATCGCGAAAGCCAAAGACAAAAATGATCCCTTCAAGCTGATGGGCTTTGGTCATCGCGTTTACCGTAACTTCGACCCCAGAGCCAAGGTAATGAGGCAGTGCTGCTACGAAGTACTCACCGAGTTGGGGCTTGAAAACGATCCGTTACTGAAAATGGCTCAAAAGCTTGAACAATTTGCGCTGGAAGATGAGTATTTCATCAAGAAAAAACTCTACCCCAATGTGGATTTCTACTCCGGCATAATCCTCAAGGCAATTGGTATTCCGCTGTCCATGTTCACTGTTATTTTTGCCATGTCTCGTACCATTGGCTGGTTCGCCAACTGGAATGAAATGATCAGCGGAAGCTATCGAATCGGGCGTCCTCGCCAGCTTTACACCGGCTACACCAAGAGAGACTACCCAACCAAATAGCGCTTCACCCCCATCTCTAAAAGGGCCCGATCAGGGCCTTTTTTTACCTGAAACTGACGAAGATCAGTTTTGAAGGAATTTTTTTTCAATTGAGGATAAACGCATGCCTGAACGTATTACATTTATCGGTTTGGGAGTGATGGGGTTCCCTATGGCGGGTCATCTGGCCAACAGCGGGTACCAGGTTACTGTTTTTAATCGCACCACCTCCAGGTCAAAACTTTGGAGACAAACCTATCCCGGAATCGCCTGTGATCTTGCACAGGAATCAATCAAAAATGCCGAGATAGTCATATCCTGCCTGAAAGATGATCAGTCGTTAACTGATATCTTTTTAGGTGACACGGGTGTTTTACACTTGATTCCCGCTGGCTGCACACTGATAGACCACACAACGACTTCGGCCGAGATTGCCAGAACTTTGTACGCAGAGTCGAAAAAGCGCGACATAGATTTTATTGATGCCCCGGTGTCAGGCGGAGAGCAGGGAGCCAGAAATGGCATACTTACTACCATGTGTGGCGGTGAACAACGTTCTTTTGATAACTGCAAGGAAATAATGAAGTGCTATTCTCAGGCCGTCACCCTGATGGGGCCATGCGGCTCAGGCCAACTGACCAAAATGGTCAATCAGATTACCATAGCAGGGCTGATTCAGGGGTTGGCAGAAGGGTTACATTTCGCTGAAAACGCCAATCTCGACCTTGTCAAGGTAATCGAGGTAATTTCCAAAGGCGCAGCTCAATCCTGGCAAATGGAAAACCGTCACAAAACCATGATCGATGCTGAATACGATCACGGATTCGCAGTTGACCTGATGAGAAAAGATATTGGAATTTGCCTCGGCGAGGCGAGAAAAAACAAGAGCACCTTACCGGTTACCGCCCTGGTTGATCAATTCTACTCAGACGTTCAGGCTCTCGGTGGAGGCCGTTGGGATACATCCAGCCTTTTGGAAAGACTGAGGCGGAACGCTCGCAATTAGAACAGGTCACAAAAAATCCGCACCCAGGTGCGCGACATTCCTGTGACCCGATCTAACTTGTGGCCCGATTTAATCCCTTATTCCGGCAATCGACAGTGATTTGCGATGATTCGATGCCTTTCTTGAACAGCCTTTTTTCCTCGAACGGCCTTTACTTTTTCTTTTTTCCCTGCCGGGTAACCCAGGCACCATTTTCATAATGGGCTGACCAGCCGGTCGCCTTGCCTTCCACTTCAGTCATCAAATACTGCTCCTGATTTTTTCGACTAAATCGAATTACCGCCGGATTACCCATATCATCCTGCTGAGGGCCAGTAAAAAGAAAACTGTACTTTGGGTCTATTTGATGCCTGTGAGGCAATAATTCATTGAGCAGGGGAGCTCTTGTTTCCCTGTTTTTGGGAAACTTGCTCGCCGCAAGAAACATACCGCTTGCGCCATCACGCAATACATAATGGTCGTCCACCTTTTCACAGATTAATTCTGGCATATCAACCGGGTCCATCTTTGGTGGCGCTGGCTGACCGTTTTTCAACAGCTTTCGCGTATTCGAACAGTTTTCACTGGTACAGCCAAAATATTTGCCGAATCTGCCTGTTTTCAGCTGCATTTCCGAGCCACACTTGTCACATTCCAAAACAGGGCCATCGTAGCCCTTTATCTTGAATGTGCCCGACTCGATTTCATATCCAGGACAATCCGGATTATTACCACATATATGAATTTTTCTCTGCTCATCGATGAGGTAGCTGTCCATTGCGGTTTCACAGATTTGGCAGCGATGCTTGGTCAGCAAAAGCCTTGATTCACCCTCATCATCTTCATCTGCTCGCACTACATCATCGCCAGAAACAAGATTTTTGGTGCTTTTGCATCTCTCTTTGGGCGGCAAGGCATAACCGGAACATCCCAGAAATACACCGGTACTGGCGGTTCTGATCTGCATTGGCCTGCCACAGGCTTCGCAAGGGATCGATGTCTCTACGGGCAAATTGGCTCGCATGCCGTCACTGGCAGATTCGGCTTTTGTCAGCTTACCTGTAAAGTCCTGATAAAATTCATTCAGCAGACCTTTCCAATTCTTTTTTCCACAGGCCACGTCATCCAGCAATTCTTCCATTCTTGCTGTAAAACTGTAATCCATCAGATCATCAAAAGACTCAACCAGCCTGTCCGTGACGATGTCGCCCATTTTTTCAGCATAGAACCGGCGATTTTCCAACCGGACATAACCCCTATCCTGAATTGTGGATATGATTGAAGCATAGGTAGACGGCCTTCCTATCCCCTTTTTCTCCAACTCTTTAACCAGTGCTGCCTCGGAAAAGCGTGGTGATGGCTTGGTAAAGTGCTGTTTGGGTTCGAGTTGCCTGAGTGTCAGCACATCGCCGCTTTTTACATCAGGCAATACGAGATCATCGTCTTTTTTCATAAATGATGGCAGTGCGCCAAGATAGCCATCAAATACCATAACCCGGCCACGGGTTTTCAGTTCATAGTCCCCGGCGGTAATACCCAGAGTCGTGCTGGTGAATTTTGCATCCGCCATCTGACAGGCAATAAATTGCGCACGAATCAATTCGTACAACCTCTCCGCGTCCTTTTCAAGCCCCTTGATATTGGCAGATGAAATTGACACATCAGAAGGGCGAATCGCTTCATGTGCCTCCTGGGCACCCTCCTTGCTGGAATAAACCCTGGGCTGTTCGGGCAAATACTCCTGCCCAAAAGTATCATCAACAAATGTGCGAGCAGCGGCAATGGCATCTGCGCTCAGATTTGTCGAGTCGGTTCGCATGTAAGTGATATAGCCTGCTTCATACAGTCGTTGTGCCAGCATCATGGTTTTCTTGACACTAAAGCCAAGTCGCGTACTCGCCGCTTGCTGCAAGGTTGAGGTAATATAAGGAGCGGAGGGGCGAGAACTGGTAGGCTTGTCCTCTCGCCGGGTCACACAAAATTTTTCGTTTTTCAGGGCAACAAGGTGTCCGTCAGTATCCTGCTTGCTCAGGGGGCGAAACGGTTTACTGGCGTGCTTGACAACTTGCAGTTTCAGGTTGCTATTATCCCCGGTTTCGGTTTGTGCGAACACCTCCCAGTATTCTTCGGGTACGAAAGCTCTTATTTCACGTTCTCTTTCTACAATTAACCTGACTGCTACTGACTGCACTCGACCGGCAGAAAGCCCCCTGGCAATTTTGCTCCAAAGCAGAGGGGAAAGCATATAGCCTACCACTCGATCCAGAAACCGTCTGGCTTGTTGTGCATCAACCCGATTGTAATCGAGGTCTGCCGGGTTCTCGAAAGCCTGGGTGATAGCTTTTTTGGTTATTTCATTGAATACAACTCTTTTATAACGTCCGTCATTTCCACCAATTGACTGCTGAAGATGCCACGCTATCGCTTCCCCTTCTCTGTCCAAATCCGTTGCCAGATAAATATGATCTGACTTTTCCGCCAGTTTTTTCAGTTCTGCAACAACCTTTTCCTTGCCCGGCAATATCTGGTAGTTAGCCGCCCAATCCCTGTCAGGGTCGATGCCCATGCGATTGATCAGCTGTTCTCGCGACTTCTTTTGTCGGTATTTTTCTTTTTCGTCGGGCGTCATTTTCCTGGTCAAGGCGGCCTGTTTTGCCCTCTCTTTTGGAGTCGACGATGCTTTTGAACCAGCAGTTGGCAAGTCTCTTATATGGCCAATACTTGACTTGACCACATATTCGGTTCCCAAATACTTGTTAATCGTTTTCGCTTTCGCTGGAGACTCGACGATTACCAGTGACTTTCCCATATTAAGATTACTTCCGGTTTAGTGTTCTCGGGGATTTGTTGTTCAAGCAGGAAGAAGAGCCACATTTAACAGACAAAGAGCTACCTGTTAACAATGGCAAGTCAGCCCGGACTCACTCAAAACAAGCCCGGGAGGCTTTCAGAGGCAGTCCGACCAATTCAGACCAAACAGTCTAAAAAAACGCAGCCGAAGCTGCGTTTTTTCCAGTCACACCCTGATATCAGAGGCGTTCCCAAACTGTTGTAATGCCCTGCCCAAGACCAACACACATGGTAGAAACACCAAGTGTGCCGCCCTTGTTCTCAAGAACATTCAACAAGGTAGTGGAAATTCGCGCTCCGGAACAACCCAGTGCGTGACCCAGTGCAATGGCTCCACCATTCAGGTTCACGATATCGTCAGCCACATCAAGCAGCTTGAGGTCTTTCATTACTGGCAATGACTGAGCGGCAAAGGCCTCATTCAATTCCCAATAATCAATATCCTCAACCTTGAGACCAGCACGCTTGAGCGCCTTTTTGGTTGCGGGAACAGGCCCGTAACCCATGATAGCGGGATCACAGCCAGCCGTTGCCATGGAGCGAATTTTCGCCATTGGCTCCAGCCCCAACGCCTTGGCTCTTTCAGCCGACATCAGAATCATTCCGGATGCTCCGTCGGTCAACTGTGAAGATGTACCGGCGGTAACTGTGCCACCCTTGGGATCAAATGCGGGACGCAATTGACCCAGGGATTCTACCGTTGTTTCCGGGCGAATGGTCTCGTCATCTTCAATCAACACCTTGAAACCATTATCGTCGTGGCCTTCAATAGGAACAATCTCGTTCTTGAAACGACCAGCCAGGGTTGCTTCGTGTGCCAACCGGTGAGAGCGGGCACCAAATTCATCCTGCTGCTTTCGACCAATGCCATGCATTTTAGCCAGCATTTCAGCGGTCAGCCCCATCATGTTCGACGCCTTGGCTGAATACTTGCTTGCCGCCGGGTTATGGTCAAAGCCCTTGGTCATTGGCACGTGCCCCATGTGCTCCACGCCGCCCACAACAAACATGTCACCATTGTCGGTCATGATTGCCTGTGCTGCGGTGTGAATGGCTGACATGGCAGAACCACACAACCGGTTAACCGTTTGCGCGGAGGCTGTGTGAGGCAGTCTTGTCAACAAGGAAATTTGACGTGCAACATTGAAGCCCTGCTCCAGGGTCTGGTTTACACAGCCCCAGATGACATCTTCAACTTCGTTGGGGTTCAATTTGGGGTTGCGGTCAAACATGGCGTCAATCAGTTTTGCTGATAGAGTTTCGGCACGTACATTGCGGAAACAGCCATTCTTGGCACGCCCCATAGGAGTGCGCACGCAGTCGACTACGACAACATCTCTTGGGTTTAGGCTCATAAAATATTCTCCGTATGGTTATCTGTATCAGCAATTAGCCGAAATACTTCTTGCCCGCTTTTGCCATCTCTTTCATGCCTTCTGTAGGCTGATAAAGAGGGCCCAGGTCTGCGTATTTTTCTGCCATCTTGCAGAATTCGTCGAGACCGATAGAATCGACGTAACGCAATGCACCACCGCGGAATGGAGGGAAACCAATACCAAAAATCAAGCCCATATCGGCTTCTGCCGGAGTCTCAACAATCTTGTCTTCCAGACAACGAACAGTTTCAATACATAAAGGAATCATCATTCGTTCAATGATTTCTTCATCGGTAAACTCTTTGGTACCGTTGACAGCGGGCTTCAACAGGTCGTAAACAGAATCGTCCTTGACTTTCTTCTGCTTGCCCTTCTTGTCCAGCTCGTAAAGATAGAAGCCTTTGTCTGTTTTCTGGCCGTAACGATCTGCCTTGAACATCACATCAATTGCGGTCGTTCCTTCATTCTTCATTCGATCCGGGAAGCCTTCTGCCATGACTTCACCTGCGTGTATGGCAGTATCCATACCAACCACGTCAAGCAAGTAGGCAGGACCCATAGGCCAGCCAAATTTTTCCATGATTTTATCGACGCGCTGGAAATCTGCTCCGTCGCGAACCAGACCAATAAAACCACCGAAATAGGGGAACAGGATTCTGTTAACCAAAAATCCCGGGCAGTCATTGACTACGATAGGCGTCTTACCCATTGCCTTGGCATAGGAGACAGTCGTCGCAATTGCCTTTTCGCTGGACTTCTCACCGCGGATTACTTCCACCAGGGGCATCATATGCACAGGATTGAAGAAGTGCATACCACAGAAGTTTTCCGGTCTTTTCAGGTTTTTGGCGAGGAGATCGACAGAGATGGTAGAAGTATTCGTGGTCAGGATGGTGTCTTCACGCACCTGATCTTCCACTTCACACAACACAATGTCTTTCACTTTGGGGTTTTCAACAACCGCTTCTACAACCAGGTCAACATTTTTGAAGTCACCATAGGACAGCGTTGGCGTAATGTTGTTCAGAACAGTCGCCATTTTATCTGCTGTCATTTTCTTGCGATCAACACGCTTGACCAGCAGTTTTCTGGCTTCGTTCAAGCCAAGCTCAATACCTTCAGGTGCAATGTCCTTCATAATGATGGGCGTACCCTTGAGCGCGGACTGATAAGCGACACCGCCGCCCATGATGCCTGCTCCCAATACAGCTGCCTGTTTGACTTCTGCCGCAACAGGTTCAAGCGCCTTGGCTGCTTTCTTCAAAGCCTGATCATTCAGGAACAGACCTATCAAAGACTGAGACGCCGAGGTCTTCGCCATCTTGGCAAAACCCTTCGCTTCGACTTCAATGGCCTTGTCGCGAGACATGCCTGCATGCTTTTGCATGACCTTGATTGCCGCAACCGGTGAAGGATAGTTAGGGCCAGCCTGACCTGCTACAAAGCCTTTGGCTGTTTCGAAAACCATCATGCTTTCCATCGGGTTCAGCTTGAGCTTGCCGGTTTTCTCTTCACGTCTGGCCTTGTAATCAACCTTGCCGTCATTGCACTCTTTCACCAGTGCAATCGCTGCATCTACCAGCTTGTCAGGATCGACAACCGCATCCACTGCACCATATTTCAATGCTTCTTCGGGCTTGTACTCCTTGCCCATGCAAATCCACTCGATAGCATTATCGGCACCGATCAGACGAGGCAAACGTACTGTTCCACCAAATCCGGGGAAAATACCCAGCTTGACTTCCGGCACGCCAATCTTTGCCGCAGTTGACATGACTCGATAGTCAGTTGACAGACACATCTCACAACCGCCACCGAGTGCGATGCCGTTGATTGCTGTTACCGAGGGGAAAGGAAGATCTTCAATATCGCTGAAAATCCTGTTCGCTTCCAGGTTGGTCGCAACGAGCTCTTCTTCAGGACCAGAAAACAACTCAGTGAATTCGGTAATATCCGCTCCTACGATGAAGCAGTCCTTGGTGCTGGTTACAACCAGTCCGTCAAGCCCTTTTGCGGATTTTAAAGCGTCAGTAGCGGCGCGTAATTCTTCAATAGTCAATCTGTTAAACTTGTTAACAGATTCGCCTTCCAAATCGAAGTTTAGCTGAGCAATTCCGCCTTCGATTTCTTTGACCGTGATGGCTTTACCTTCGTAAATCATCCAGTGTTCTCCAAGCGTTATTCGAATACCAGGTCTTCCCCGGCATTTAGTTTGAGTAAACCGATAACAGAAACGGAGCGATTAAAATTCATACGCTCGTTTGAATCGGGTGTGCAAACCATGTTAAAAAAACGGACATTTGTCAATTGTTTATCTTGCCAGAGCAAGGTCACTATTTCCATGAACGCCATTTCAACCCTGGTTTCTTACTTCATATTTCTTTAAATTACAGCTAGTTACGTTACTCCTTGTGAGTGATTTGGGGGTTATTTTATTTTGTAGCAATTCTGATCGGAACACGCTTAAATACCAACAACAACCAGGCATTATAGAGCACAACGCTGATTTGTATATATCACAAGTTGCTACTACAATGACAAACTGCTACCACAACGATGATATAACGACAAGTTACTACTGCACTCTTGGAAACAAAACTGAAAACATAATTAAAATCAAGGTAAAAACAAGGCAACGTCAGCCACTCGATACTGTATCGGGTTCTTCACACGTTGAGCAAACAAACCTTGTCGAACCAATAAAATGGAGATTCCAAATGGGACGCATACGTCTCTTTTCATCAGCATCAGGATGTTCAGTGTTAAAAATGATTGTAACCCTATCATGGTTTTTATCAAGCATCTCCAGTCATGCCAGCGAAACACTTGTTAGCAATTTGCATCAAATCGTGATTAACAACTACAGTTCCGTCAATGCTTTTTATAATCTCGGTGTCAATATCGGCGACAGGGAACTGGAAGGGGAAATTGAAAACGCGCTTGCCTCATCCGAAAAGGCGCTGGCAAATATCAAGTCTGAAACAGCGGAACAGGATTACCGTGCAGAAATTGACAAATTTGAGCAAGAATATACCGCTTTTCGGGATCTGCTCGCCACCAATGTCCAGTACATGACGAAGCGCGGATACCCTGATCTGCGTTTATCGGATGACCTGACTCGCCTGAATACCGAGTTTGCCAAGCACGTTTCCTCGTTCAAGGAGAAAGTGTTGGCAACCTCTGATGCCACCATCAACAAAGAAGCAGAGACATGTCGCACGGTTACACAGATTCTCGCTCAACTGGTTACCAAATACTCGGCCAGAAGCACATCCAATGTAAGCCAGGTTTTCCAGGGGGAAGAGACGGGTCAGCTCGTTGAGAATACAATTAAAATTGTTGACGACAAACTGGCAGAACTGAGAAACAGCGCGAACATCGGCCCGGAAGGCCAAAAACTCCTGAAGTCTACTGCTACGAAATGGAAGTTTATCCGGGGATCATTCTTGAACTATAACGAAAACAATGTCAATTATGTCGTCAATCTTTACGCGAAAAAAATGATCGCCGCAATGACTGAGGTGGAATCGCTCATTCTGGATCAGCGCTCCGAATAGCCTTTGTTGTGTCCTGGTGCTTTTGGCGCTTTTTCCTTGAGTTGACAAGGCGGCGTGCATGACCCCGCTGCCTCTCCCCCTCTGTTGACAATCAGCGCCCTCCAGTTGGACACGACTTTATCTGCAAACCCGTCCAGCACGTCCTTGCCCGCTCTTTCCTGCCAGTAGAATGTGAAAGTGGAACAGGATAGAGTGAGCTTGTCGATATAACCCGCATATTCACACAATTGGTGAATGAGACGCGATATCTCATCATTCTCCACACCGATGGATAACGCAACCTTCCAGCCATCAGGACACGATTTATCGGACAATAACTTTATTTCGAAAGGCCGGGATTTGGCCAAACCGAGCTTTTCGGCCGTAATAGAGTAACCAATATATTGCCCCCGGTGGGTCGAATTGAGGTCTTTATCTGTATCGTAGACAAACTTCACACCAAAACCTTTCCGGATAGCATGGTTTCTCAGTTGCATTTTTTTGCGTTCAGCCGGTGAAGGCATAATCCAGAAAACAGACCCCATTACCGCTAACACTATTGCCGTGGCTACCAAAAACGACACATCATCTCCTTTGCAAATGCTGACAACCCGAATACTCTGACAGAAAACAATGCCAAACCGGCCAGTCACGAACACCTGATCGAACCCGGCACAAGGCACGGAAAATATGATACGCTATTATCAGAGCAGGAGTAATGGTTAAATTTTCCGGTAAAGGTAAGTAATGATGGCAAACTATCGAAATATTCTGGCGGCAGTTGATCTGGACGACGAAAGCAACGTGGTCATCTACAAGGCAACAGAGCTTGGCGAGCTCTATTCGGCTCCGGTAAGTATAGTGCACGTAATCGAGCCGGTCGGATATGCCTATGGCGGTGACATTCCGCTAGACCTTACAGAAGTGCAGGAACAGCTTCATCAACATGCCAGGCAGCGGTTAGAGGTTATCGGAAAGCAGTTTGACATTTCAGAGGACAGGATTCACGTCATTATCGGGCGCCCTGACACGGAAATCCACCGACTTGCCGAAGACAACAGGTTTGATCTGGTTGTGCTGGGAAGTCACGGACGCCACGGACTCCAACTATTGGCAGGGTCAACTTCAAGTGGTGTACTGCACGGAGCCTCCTGCGACATCCTGGCGGTCAGGCTGCACAAAAAGCAGGACTAGTGTCACCTTGTCTTACTCGGACAGCGCCTCCAGTTCAACCCAGCGATCCAGCAGGCCTTCCATCTCGGACTCTGTCTCTGCAAGCCGGGAAAGCGTATCCGAAACCTCGTCATGCTCTTTCTGATAGAAGGAGGGGTCTGCCACTATCGCTTCCAAATCAGCCTTTCTTTTTTCAATGGCTTCGATTTTTTCTGGCAAAGATGCCAGTTCTGTCTTCAGTTTGTAGCTCAGCTTGCTTGCTCGTTTCGGTCGGGGCCGGGCGGCAGGCGAAGCCGCTTCTGTCGCGGGTTCCGCGGAACCTTCAGCATTCGTTTTGCCTGCCTTGCCAACGTCCTGTTCCGAAGGAAACCCCCTCCCCTGCCTGACCCAGTCGGTGTAGCCCCCGATATACTCTCGAACCTTGCCTTCTCCCTCAAAGGCAATGGTGCTGGTTACCACACTATCCAGAAAGTACCGATCATGGCTGGTGATGATTATGGTGCCGTCATAGGAAGTGAGTGCGTCTTCAAGCAATTCCAGCGTTTCCACATCAAGATCATTGGTAGGCTCATCCAAAACCAGTACATTTGACGGCTTGCTAAACAATTTCGCCAGTAGCAATCGATTTTTTTCACCTCCCGAGAGGGCTGAAACGGGGGTTCTGGCTCTTTCCGAGGTAAAAAGAAATTCGTTCAGGTACCCCATAACGTGTTTGGACTTGCCATTGATTTCGATAAATTCACGCCCTTCAGACACGTTATCTGCGACCGATAACTCGCCATTGAGCGCTTCACGACTTTGATCAAAATAGGCAACTTCAAGGTTTGTCCCCTGTTTTATCCTTCCTTTAACCGGCTTGAGTGAACCCAACAGCAGTTTTATCAGGGTGGACTTTCCGCAGCCATTTTCGCCTATCAATCCGATTCGATCCTTTCGCATGATCATCGTGCTGAAATCCCTGATCACCATCGCATTTTCATCATAGCCAAACGAAATGGCCCGGGCTTCCACGACTATCTTGCCAGACGTTCGAGCCTGCTCAAGATTCAGATTGACATTACCGACACGGTCAATTCGCCGGCTTCGTTCTACCCGCAACTGTTTCAGCGCTCGCACTCGCCCTTCGTTTCTGGTGCGTCTGGCCTTTATTCCCTTGCGAATCCACTTCTCCTCGTCTGACAGTTTTTTATCAAACAGGGCATTCCTGCGAGCTTCTTCCTCCAACCACTTTTCCTTGTTGATCAGGTAATCGTCATAGGTACCATTCCATTCTGTGAGGGACCCCCGATCCAGTTCGATAATCTTGCTGGAAAGAGCTCGTATAAATGACCGATCATGGCTCACAAACAATATCGCGCCACGAAAGGTTTTCAGCCGGGCTTCGAGCCACTTTATGGCGGGAATATCGAGATGGTTGGTCGGTTCATCGAGTATCAGCAAATCCGGGTTTGCCACCAGGGCCCTGGCCAGCAGCACCCTGCGCTTCCAGCCACCTGAAAGGTCTGCCATACGAGCATCTTTTGGCAAGGAAAGCTTCTCGATGATGGTGTCAACCTGGTTGTTCAGCGACCAGCCGTCCACAGCCTCGATTTGATGCTGGATTTTCGCTAACCGGTCAATTGTCCGGTCGGTCATCTCCTGCTGGGAAAGATGATGGTACTCGGACAACAGTTCACCCACTCCATCCAGGCCACCGGATACCACATCAAATACATCACTGTCATCTTCAACCGGCAAATCCTGTTGCAGCACCCCTGTCTTGATTCCTGACATGCGCCAGATCCGACCAGAGTCAGGCTGGATATCATCGCAAACAAGATTCAACAATGAACTTTTACCTTCACCGTTTCGACCCAGCAGGCAAAGTTTTTCACCTTCGTTAATGGTAAACGAAACATCAGCCAGTAACGGCTTGACACCATAAGCCAGGCAGACTTGATCAAATGATAATATTGGCATTGGTTTTCCAGACAGGTAGCGGAGACAGTTTTCTGAACTGCTTTTAATAAAACACTCATTCAATTTGCAATGAGCTGTGTAAATACTCCGCTAATTTATCATTTATCGCCTTCAGTGCAACTATCGCCTTCAGTGCAACATAATAAAAACACTATCACGCACTCCGGTTTTCTTGTGTCAGTGTTTCAATATAGGACTGAACCTTGATCGCCAATTCATCCGGCTGGAATTTGGACAAAAAATCATCGCACCCCACTTTTTTAACCATTGCCTTGTTAAAATTGCCACTTAACGAGGTATGCAACATGATATAAAGCGCTTTCAGTTTGGGATGATTTCTCAACTCGGTCGTTAACCGATACCCATCCATTTCCGGCATCTCTGCATCGGTAATGAGCATCAGCAACTCATCATAAATGTTTACAGAACGCTCCGCCCAGTCTTTCAGCAAATTATAGGCCTCAAGACCGTTTGATGCCGTGATGACATCTAGCCCCAGTTTTCCCAGAGTAGCTTTCGCCTGAGCGATCGCAACCGGTGAATCATCCACAATCATGACTTTTTTGCCGGAAACCCGATCGATTACACTCTGATCTACAGTCCCTTCGGAGATATCCGTCGTAAAATGTACGATTTCAGCCAACACCTTTTCGACATCGATAATTTCAACCAGCTGCTTGTTGTAGTTGGTGATCGCAGTCAAATAGTGTGTTCGACCGGCACCCTTTGGCGGGGGCTGAATATCTTCCCAGTTCATATTAACAATTCGATCTACCGCACCCACCAGGAATGCCTGAACATTTTGATTGTACTCCGTCACAATAATGGTTGAACTTTCGTTTGCTTCAATCGGTGGCTGTTTTATTGCCATACTGAGGTTTATTACCGGAATGGTGTTGCCGCGTATGTGTGTCACACCAGCAACTACAGGGTTCCGGTGAGGCATCAAAGTCAAATTGGGTAACTTCAATACTTCCTGAACTTTAAATACATTGATGGCGAAAACCTGTGGCCCTACCAACTTGAACAACAGTAGTTCCAATCTGTTCTCACCGACAAGCTGAGTCCGCTGATCAACGGTATCGAGTATACCGGCCATTTAACTCTCCCGGGATATTTGGTTATTCGTTTTAAGAGTTTAGACCAATCTGAGAATCTTGACAGAAAGCTTGCGAGTGAAAACCGGAGACAGGAGAGTCGAACACAATAAATGCGGCAGATACCGAAAAATCCGGGAAAAAAACATGCGAGGGACTACGATCGTGGCTGCGGGCAGGCCGGTGAAATATAGAAAAAACTACTCGACCACTATCTGAAATTGGAGCGGGAAACGAGATTCGAACTCGCGACCCCAACCTTGGCAAGGTTGTGCTCTACCAACTGAGCTATTCCCGCAATCTGGAGCCCGGAGCCAAACGACCTGAAAGGCGGTTTGAAAGCACTGGGCACTGATCTTTTCCGCCCTGAACCTGGCGGTTTACACCTTCAGACAAGCAGGCTTTTGCTACTTTTTGCTTCCCTGCCTGAAGTTGGAGGGTATTATATTGATCGACTTTTGAGGATGCAAGAGAAAAATCGATTTATTCATAGATAGTTGATCGCCCATAAACGGTTGATCACCCATAAACAGTTGATCGCCGTAAAATCACACACCGACTCCGGGCTTTTCTCCCGGGAAGATTCAAGGTATTCGTCTTTTACCGATATTCCCTTGCCTGGGGGAAGCACCTCAACAGCAACATTCCGAAAAATAACTACGGATTTGAGTGCAAAATATGATATACCAATCACTCTGCTTCCACCTGTTGGCGAAAATCCGATTATTGCGAATGCAGTGCGCCACATTGTAAAAACGATTGATAGCGAGGGAAGCGAATGAACAGATTTATCTCGGGAACCGGATTTACCGGAAGAATTGCAAGGCAAGGAGCCGGACTTTACCTGTTGACCTTTTTCACGCTCGCCCTCCTGACAACTTCATTGAGTGCACAAGGCAGCGTTGCCTCCTCCGCTGCTCCCAAACAAACATTTCAGACATGCAGCATCATTGCCAGCGAACTGTTAACCGGCATGCAGCTACTTCAAAAAGGTATTCCACTCAATGTTCTGTACGAGAGCCTGCCATCACTTACCAGGGCAGGCAGAGAGCACCTCGAGTCCACATACAGGCAAATTCAGAAAAATGGCCTCGTCACCACATACTCTGCAATAAACTCACGCTTCGCGAAATGTGCCAGGACGGTTTTTTCGGAACACGGCGTGCCTCCGAAAACATCTCGGGACAGTCTTTTCTATCATTGTGCGGGAGAGAACAAACTGCGATACGAGTACATCCTCGCGCTCTATGCCAACATTGACAAGAATGAGTTACTTGCCAGGGTACACAAAAGCAAGACAGACCTTGCGACCTATATGTATAGCCTGAAAGAAAAAAAGGGCATCGAGGCCGTTTTCAGTTTTTCCGCCACAGAGTTAAAAAGATGCATGAATCAATCAAAAGCTGCTCCCCTGACACAGAACGAATAAATCGTATGTCGTTTTTCTGACAATTTTTATTGACATAGACTGCCCGGTTCCCTAATATACGCGCCACGTTGACTGAGCACTACCGATCAGTGCTGCACAAGTCAGTCAAAGTCCCATTCGTCTAGAGGCCTAGGACACCGCCCTTTCACGGCGGTAACAGGGGTTCGACTCCCCTATGGGACGCCATATTTAAAGCCCTGTCATTTGACAGGGCTTTTTCTTGAACACACAAGCTCAACAGCAAATGCCCGGGTTGACGACAATCAATTGTCCGCACGATCCCGCTTTTGCCCTTCTCTGGCGAAAAAATAAATAATCGCCCCGGTGACAATCACAACGGAACCCACCGTCAGCAAACTGGTCATAATAATAGTATCCATGTACATACTGTACGCCCTCACTTTTTTATTACTTACACCGTTATTGACTTTTACCTGCTGGTACAAAGCTCTCTGGCTTTAACCGTGTTTTAACCCGATTCACTGTGAAAAAACCTTTTGAAAACGGGTATACCGCCACCCGAAAGCCTTACAAACCGTGTGTAAATATAATGTCCAGAGAGAAATTAATGTACTCTGATCAGGCATTTTATTGATATTGATCAAGTTACGAACACTCCTTGACGGAAGGCAATTTGAATAATATCCGCACACATCTCCGTTTCTTAGTCTATTATTATCAGTAATCTGCACCCATGAAATGCCGGTAAATCCTGGCATACCCGGAACACAGATAGAACTGACCACCCTGCTGGCAAATAATTTGATGTGCATTCGTTAAATTGAACGACAAATATGCCCAAACTGTTATCACGAATTATTTATTTTAGAGAAGGCTTTCCGCTTTCGTTTCGAATGCTGGCGTACATTATTCTGTGTAGTTCAATATTCACTCTCGTTACCGCAGGGATTCAGATTTATTCTGATTATCGGCAAGATATCGCACTGGTTGACGAACGAATGAAAGTGATAGAAACCAGCTATATGGCCAGCCTGTCACGCAGCTTGTGGTCACTCGACCAGAAATTGTTACACATTCAAATGCAGGGTATTTTAAGTTTGCCCGACATTGTCCACCTGAAAATGACTATCTACCCCGATTCAAATATTTCTATGGGTGTTGTCCCGCCAGAAGTACCCACTATTTCTCACACTTTTTTCCTGAAACACGAAAGCATTGAAGTCTACGATCTGGGTGAGTTGACCATTACAGCCAGCCTTGAAGAAATCCACAAACAGCTTGAACAAAAAATCATCGTTACCCTGACAACCCAGGCATGTAAAACGTTTATAATATCGATCCTGGTTCTATGGATATTTCAGTACCTGATTGCCCGCCATCTCGGTGTTATGGCCGACTACGCAAGAAACCTGTGTATTGACAAGCTGGATATTCCACTGAAACTGGATCGCAAACAAAGCAGCACCTATCAGGATGAACTGTCTGACGTAACAGACTCCATCAATCACATGAGACTTCAATTGCTTGAAGACCTCCAGCGACAGGAAAAAGACGCCCGTGAAATTCGCAAGCTTTCTCTTGCACTGGAACAAAGCCCCTCATCCGTCATTATTTGTGACCAGAACTGGTCTATCGAGTACGCAAACACCAAATTTGCCCAACTTACCGGCTTTGAGGTAGACCAGGTAAAAGGTCGTCACCCGAAAGACATTTCTGATGCAAGCATTACCCGGGACGAAAATGAGCGTTTATGGAAAAACATTCAACAACAAGTGCAGCACGCCGGTGTCTGGCAGGGAGAAATGCACAACTCCCGAAAAACGGGCGAAAAGTTTTGGGAACAGGTGATAGTCACGCCGATCCGGTCGGATGGCCAGAATCCTGTTCAGTATTTGATCCTGGGAGAAGATATAAGCATTCGCAAACGCTATGAACAACAGCTTCTTCGCCAGGCAAACTACGATATTCTCACCGGCCTGCCTAACAGAATGCTTGCGCTGGATCGTTTAAAACTCGCACTGGCGCAGGCCCGTCGGGATAGTAGCCTGGTTGGTTTGATGTTCCTGGATCTGGATAACTTCAAGCACATTAATGACACCATGGGGCATGATGCCGGTGATTCGCTGCTGATAGAGGCATCAAGGCGAATTTCATCCTGTTTGAGGGGAACAAGTACCGTAGCCAGACTTGGTGGTGATGAATTTCTGGTTATTCTTCCATCACTGGAAACCCCGACAGATTCGGAGCAGGTAGCAGAACGAATACTGAAAACATTTTCTCCCCCCTTCCTTTTGGGCAACCAGGAGGTGTTTGTCAGCACCAGTATCGGTATTGCCATCTACCCGAAGGATAGCGACAACAGTGGCAGTTTGTTACAGAACGCCGACACTGCCATGTATCGCGCGAAAAGTAAGGGTAAAAGTTCCTATGAACGGTTTTCACCCGAAATGAAACAACATTCACAGGAAAGAATTCAACTGGAAAGCAGATTGCGAAGAGCGCTCGAACTCGACGAGTTCAATTTGTTCTACCAACCAATAGTAAATGTGGAAACCGGAACCGCCTTGGGGGCAGAGGCACTCATCAGGTGGAACAACCCGGCAATGGGGCTTATTTCACCTGACAAGTTCATTCCTCTGGCAGAAGAAACCGGCCTCATTATACCCATCGGCGAATGGGTACTGAAAACAGCATGCAAAGACATAAAACTCTGGCGAGATCAGACCGGAAATGATCTGACGATAGCCGTCAATGTCTCTCCTCGTCAGTTTCGCGACATCAATTTTGTCGAAAACGTGTTGAGCGCTATCGATGAAAATCAGCTTAGTACCCACAACCTGGAGCTTGAAATTACAGAACGGTTGATTTTGGACGACACAATCGAGACCTTCGAAATACTTCACTCTCTCGATAATAAAGGGATTCGCCTGTCTGTAGATGACTTTGGTACCGGTTATTCAGCGCTGGGCTACCTCAAGAGTTACCCGTTCGATACCCTTAAAATTGATCGTTCGTTTGTTCAGGATGTAATCCATGAAGCGGAAGATGCTGCACTGGTAACTGCGATCATCACCATGGCTCACAGCCTCGGGTTGAAAGTGATTGCTGAAGGAGTAGAAGAAGTTGAACAACTGGAATTTCTGGAATCACGCGATTGTGACTACGCACAGGGCTACTATTTCAGTCATCCCGTTACGGCTGACCTGTTCTCTGACTGGCTGACTCACAACCAGAAGCAAACAACGTAAAATTAACCCTGGTCAATCCATCTGTTTTTTCTTGCGATATACTCTCACGATCGCATTCCCGGATCGACCATTCCCGGGTTCACAATGGCCACCACCCCGATACATCCTCTGAATCGGGATAATTGAAAGGAGGGACTTTGATTTGGCAAAGGCACTACTGATATCTCCTACAGCAGAACGCGCAGGCTTGACCTCTGTCTGCCTGGGCCTGATACGAGCCCTGGACAGTATAGGTGTTCGGGTCGCTTACCTGAAACCAATCACACAAAGTGACCATAAAAAACAGGGAGTCGATCGTTCCATCCACTTTATGCGCGCCAAAACACAGCTTTCACCTCCCCCTCCACTGGAGTATCGGTACGCCCAGACTTTAATGAGTCAAAAAAAAAGTGGTGAACTGCAAGAACACATAATCGGGCTCTACAACGAATGTACCCGAAATGCAGATTTGGTCGTAGTGGAAGGCTTGATCCCCTTGCAGGACTGCCAATACGCTACTGCGATCAATGTGCAAATAGCCCGAAACCTTGACGCGGATGTGATACTGGTGGCCGCTCCGGGGAACGTCACTCCCGAAGAACTGGACACCCACCTGGACCTGGCCGCCCGGCACTATGCAGCCCCCAATGATCAGGAAGTTATCGGTTGTATCCTCAACAGGGTCAATGAGCCGGACGACGCGAGCAGAAGTTTGTATACTCCGGAAGTACGCCCCTATGCCAAGGCCAAAGCATTAAACTACGCAAAACAGTGCAAAATATTTAACGATGATACGTTTCGGCTCATTGGTTCCATTCCCTGGCGAACCGACCTGATTGCCCCCCGAACCAGTGATGTGGCTGATCAACTGGAAACGATCCCAATCAACCAGGGGCATCAGCTGAGAAGAAGGGTAACCAATGTAGCAATCTGCGCACGTTCGGTGCCCAATATGGTCGAAGTGCTTACACCGGGAACACTGGTAGTGACCCCTGGAGACAGGGAAGATGTGCTTGTTGCCACCTGTATGGCGGCTCTTAGCGGCGTTCCCATTGCCGGAATCGTTCTGACCGGCAATCTCAATCCCGACCCTCGCACACTGAAATTGTGCAGCAAGGCTTTTGATACCGGGCTTCCGGTTTTTTCCACTCACACAGATACCTTCATTACCGCCAAAAATCTCCTGGATTTAAACACCGAAGTGCCTATCGATGACCTGGAGAGAATCGAAACCGTAATGGACATGATTTCACATACGATTGATGCCGAGTGGATAAAAAACAAGTGTTCCATTTCTCGCAAGCCCAGACTGTCACCTCCCGCTTTCCGATATTCGCTTTCAAGCAGAGCGATTCGGGCACAAAAAACCATCGTACTGCCTGAAGGTAACGAGCCGAGAACCATTGAAGCAGCGGCAATCTGCAGTCAGCGAAAGATTGCTCGTTGTCTGCTTTTGGGCAAGCCGGCCGAAATACAGGGCATCGCGGCAAATCAGGGAGTCAGCCTGCCAGACGATGTCACTATCGTTGATCCTGACAGCGTTCGCCACAAGTATGTAGAAAAGATGGTTGAGCTTCGAAAACACAAAGGCATGACTCGCCAACTGGCTGAAGCACAGCTGGAAGACACGGTCGTATTGGGAACCATGATGGTATCAACGGGCGAAGTTGACGGGCTGGTATCAGGTGCCGTTCACACGACAGCCAATACTATCAGACCTGCACTGCAGTTGATCAAGACCAAGCCCGGTTCCAAAGTCGTTTCCTCGGTATTTTTTATGTGTTTACCCGAGCAAGTGCTGATTTATGGTGACTGCGCAGTGAACCCCAACCCCAATGCAGAAGAGTTGGCAGATATCGCAATCCAGTCTGCAGAATCTGCTGAAACCTTTGGTATTGATCCGAAGGTAGCAATGATCAGTTACAGTACGGGAGATTCCGGTACTGGCGAAGATGTGGACAAGGTAAAAGCTGCCGTAGCCATCGCACAGAAAAAAAGGCCGGATCTGATGATTGACGGGCCACTGCAATACGATGCCGCAGCCATCGCCAGTGTCGCCAGCACCAAGGCACCGAACAGCAAGGTTGCCGGCAAAGCGACGGTATTTGTCTTCCCCGATCTGAACACGGGGAACACAACCTACAAGGCAGTTCAGCGAAGTGCCAATGTAATCAGCATAGGCCCGATGCTGCAGGGCTTGAGAAAGCCGGTGAATGATTTATCCAGAGGCGCCCTGGTCGAGGATATTGTCTTCACCATTGCACTTACTGCCGTGCAGGCCACACAGCCATCGGAAAGTAATTGAGCAAAGAGGTGACTTGGCAAAACTGGCAAAAAAATGACCCGAAAAAAAAAGCGACCGGGCAACAATCAGAGATAACCGAAAAAAAGCCGGGCGACCTTAACGCCTGGCTTTTTTGCTTTTTTCATTGCGGGATTTTTTTTCTATTCGAGAATTTTTGTTGGCCGGTTTGACGTTACGTTTCTTTTTACCTCCTGCAAAGGGGTTTTCACCGGTTTTAAACTGAAAGCGCATTGGCGTGCCCTTCACCTTGAGCACTTTTCGAAAGTTGTTTTCCAGGTATTTTTTATAGGAATCAGGCAACGAATTTGTCTGGTTGCCATGCACTACAACTACTGGAGGATTAGAGCCTCCCTGATGAGCATATCGCAGTTTGATTCTTCGACCTCGAACCAGGGGAGGTTGATGATCGGCAACACTATCTTCCAGGATTTTGGTCAGCACATTGGTCGACCACTTTGCCATACTGCTTTTATAGGCCGCATCAATGGATTTGTATACGCTGCCAATGCCTGTGCCATGCAACGCTGATATCTGATGCAAGTCTGCATAAGGGACGAAGTTCAGCCTTCTGGCAATATCCTTTTTAACCTGATCCCGCTGTTCGGTGGCCATGCCATCCCATTTGTTAATTGCGAGGACAAGTGCCTTGCCAGCATTGATAATGAAACCGATAAGGTGTAAATCCTGTTCGACAATTCCATCCCGGGCATCAAACACCATAACAATAACATTGGCGTCCTCTATCGCCTTGAGGGTTTTTATGATCGAGAATTTTTCAACCACTTCCCTGACGTTTTTTCTACGGCGAATACCCGCCGTATCAATGAGCGTATATGGCTTGCCCTGTCGTTCGTAAGGAATGTAAACACTGTCACGCGTCGTGCCCGGGTGATCATAAACAACCACCCTGTCTTCACCAAGCATACGATTGACGAGCGTGGACTTGCCCACATTGGGGCGCCCGACAATACCTATTTTGACCCCCCTTGCCGCTGTTTCATCCGGCTCCTGTTGAGCAGCCCCAACGGTTTCGAGCACGGCTTCGATCATGGATCTCACTCCGCGGTTATGGGAAGCCGCTGTTACCCGCAGGTGTTCAAAGCCCAAACGATAAAAGTCGGCTGACGCCACATCCGGATCCAATCCGTCAATTTTGTTGACGACAAGGATGGATTTTTTCTGATTGACACGCAGGTGATGGGCGATCATTTCATCTGCTGCAGTCAACCCCACTCTTGCATCAACAACAAATAAAACCATATCTGCTTCCGCAACAGCCAAAAACGACTGCCTCGCCATGACATCATCGATACCCTGCTCATCCCCGGATATACCACCGGTATCAATAACAATGAATGATTTGTCATTAATCTTTCCTTCCCCGTACTTTCTGTCTCTGGTCAAGCCGGGCAAATCCGCTACCAATGCATCACGCGAGCGTGTTAACAGATTAAAAATAGTGGACTTACCGACATTGGGCCGGCCTACCAGTGCAATTACAGGTATCATCATTTTTCCCGTATCTTATAAGCCGCCAGCTCACCGCTATTACCGTAGACATAAAGTACGCCATCATCGACCAGAAGGGGCGCCTGAACACCATCTGAATCCGCCCTGACCCGCGCCTGAAACTGTCCATCTGACTGAGCCAGAAAGTGAACGTACCCTTCGTAGTCGGCCACAACCAGGGATGTTTCCAGTATCACCGGCCCGGTCAGTCTTCTGAATTTCAGGCCTTCCTGCTTCCAGTTCCCGGTTGAGGTGGTTTTATCAAATGAAGCCACTACGCCGTCACTGCCTGAAACGAACAAAGCCTGATACCCTGGCGCTGTATTTTTATGACTGGAGGCCTGTTTTGCCCAGTATTCCCTGCCTGTTGCCAAATCAAGCACCTTGACTTGCCCCTGAAACGCCACGGTGTAAACAAATCGATCCTCCACAAAAGGTGCGCCATCCACGTCCACCAGACGTTCCAACTCGGTTCGTCCCCTGGGCAGGCCGACTGTAGCACGCCACAAGGGAACACCATTCCCGGTATCAATGGCAACAAGGTTGCCGTTGGAAAACCCTGTGAGTATAACCCCCCGGGACAAGGTTGGCTGAGAGGTGCCCCGGATCGACAACAAAGGCTCATCCGATGTATATCGCCATTTTTCACGACCATCAGTGGCACTGTAAGCCAACAGCTTCCCGTCGATGGTTTGCACATAGACCTGCTCTCCATCACTCTGTGGGGCGACGAGTGACTCGCTGGTTAGCGGTACACGAAACCGCTCGCTCAGAAAGTCAGCCGGAGACTCCGCAATCTCAAGGGGTACACCCTCTTCCAGCTCCCCGTTAACCGCTGCCCAATTGATTGCCAAAGCGACCAGTTCACCATTTTCCGAGGAGTAGTACAGTGATTGACTATCAGCCCCCAACCCACCGGTTACGGTTTCTTCCCTGTTCCATTCACCTGCGATGTCGCCCGTTTTTTTGTCAAGAGCGGTAATCCTGCCTTCACCGTCAATGGTGAAAATGACTCCACCCAGTATGGCTGGCTGTAAAAAAAGGTACCGATCATCCATACCCGAGCCGACATCCTTATCCCAGAGTGTTTCAATACGGATCTGGTCAACGATTTCTTCCAGCTCAACCGGTTGCCTTTTAACATCATCCGAACTGCAACCGACAAGGGCAGACAGGACAACAAGAAAAAAGATCCCGAACCGCCATAATCGACGAACCTCGATTCCACCGGGTTTGTTCATTTTATTTGGCATATCAAGGAAAACTAACAATGTCAGATGCCGTCCTCTTCTGCCAGATTGGTCAATTTCATATCAAGAAGAACGCGGGGTGAGCTGTCACCTGCCTCCGCCTTGCTTGCTTCGTACGCTTCTTTGGCTTCACCTTTTTTACCCATTGCCAATAGAATATCCCCCCTGGTTTCGAGGTAGCTCGCCTGATAGGCTTTATCCGTTGTCGAACTGACCAGCTCCAACGCATCGTCATATTTTTGTTGTGCTGCCAACACAAGAGCCAACCTCTCTCTGGCCAACGCCTTGAGTCCTCCATCTGCGCTTTCCCGGGCAAGCAGCCAGTTCAATTCCGCTTCAGCACCTTCCAGTTCATTGGAGTCAACATTGCTTTTGGCCAGCAATAAAGCAGCGAGATGCGAATACCCGCTATCTCCGTACTCGGTTTTGAGCTTTTCACCTAACAGCCTTGTTGTTGCAGCCGCTTTTTCTTTATCTTGAGAAGCTGCGGCAGATAATGTGGCTTCCAAAAGCTGCTGATAGACGGAGGACGCTTCAAAACGCTTGTTCATTTGCTGGTTCTGGTAGGCTTTCCAGCCGAAAACAACTGCCAAAGCCAAACCAATACCTATCAGCAATGAATTGCCGTTATCCTTCCACCACTTTTTAAGCGCGGCAATTTGTTGTTCTTCAGTGCTTTGATAATCCACTTTTTACTCCTGATTCGTTTTTTTCTTTTTGATCATGCCAATAATAAATTGATTCATTCGACTAATTCAGGGCCGTCCCTCTGCCAGCAGTTTGATCGCCACCTCCCTTTCCAGCGTTTGCTGTTCGCCGACAAAAAACCGGCTGCTTTTTTCAGCCCTTAGCGGTTTTACCGTCAACTTGCCTGCCTGTACTTCATCCTCACCAATCAGAACGGCGACCTTTGCCATGCTTTTATCCGCCTTTTTCATCTGGCTTTTAAAACTGCCCCCTCCACAATGAGTCAACACTCTGGAAGGGGTCCGGCTTCTGATTTCATCGGCCACATTCGCGGCATAAGCAGCTATTTTCGGGTCGTCACCCACTGCAGTGATGTAAATATCCGCGTGAGAATTAACACTCTCCGGCAACCTGTTTTGGGTCTGAAGCAAGAGAACCAGTCTTTCAATCCCCATCGCAAAGCCGACAGCCGGTGTTGGCCTGCCACCAAGCTGTTCGACCAGGCCGTCATAGCGCCCGCCAGCACAAACAGTACCCTGGGCACCAAGATCATCGGTTACCCACTCGAAAACGGTTTTACAATAATAATCCAGCCCGCGAACCAGCCTGCTGTTCACTTTGTACGGAATGCCCGCGCTATCCAAAAACAGCTTCAAATGATCAAAATGAGCAACCGATTCCCCGTCAAGATAATCCGCAAAATCCGGTGCTTCAGTCAGTAGCCGTTGCGTGCCCTGATCCTTGCTGTCTAAAATTCTCAACGGGTTTGATTCAAGCCGGTTCCGGCTTTCCTTGTCCAACTGATCTTTCACGCCTTCCAGATAGTTCACCAGAACCTCTTTATAGCGCGCCCTTGCCTGACTGGAACCCAGAGAGTTAATTTGCAACTCCACATTCTCCGAGAGCCCCAGTTTTTGCCAAAGCCTTGCCGTAATGCGAATCAGCTCGGCGTCAATATCGGCTCCGGAGAAGCCAAAGCACTCTACTCCGATTTGATGAAACTGACGGTACCGACCCTTTTGGGGGCGCTCGTGCCGGAACATCGGGCCCGAGTACCAAAGTCGCTGTGTCTGATTGAAAAACAGCCCATGCTGTTCTCCTGCCCTGACGCAGCCTGCGGTGCCTTCCGGGCGCAGGGTCAAACTGTCTCCGTTTCGGTCTTCAAATGTGTACATTTCCTTTTCGACGATATCAGTGACCTCACCAATAGAGCGTTTAAACAATTCTGTTTGCTCTACGATGGGCATTCTGATTTCCTGATATCCGAAGGAATCAAGCACAGAAGCGACTTCACGCTCGATAAACTGCCAAACGGGCGTATCGGGCGGGAGAATGTCATTCATTCCGCGAATTGCTTGTATTTTGGCCAAATCTGTTACCTTACCTGTCTATGTCAAAATTGGCCAAGCGTAAGCTCGGCCCTTTTTTTCCAAACCCGATGGTTATTGAAGTTTACCGGTTCGCCATTGAACTCCAGTTTCGTTACTGTGGCATCACCAACCACGAGAGTAAATGGGCCTGGCCCGGTATATTTCACCACATCGCCTTTTCTCTTCAAAGCGGCCACAACGGTTTTGCCCTCTCCATTCTTCAACTGAACCCAGCAATCACCATCGAACTCGGCGCGAATCGAATCTATTCGCTCTTTTAACTTTGACTCAATGGCTGCCAAAGTGGAAACCGGTTCGGCATCAGAATCCGTTTGCAGTTCTTCGATGCCGATATCCCCAACAACTGAAATCGGGTCTGTTTCCGGCATTTCACTTGCGGTTTTGTTTTCACCGGGAGGTGTCGATTGCGCCATTTCCGTATCATTAACGGGTGGGCTGAACACGGGGACTGCTTCAGCAGAGGCATCGTTAAAGGTTTCCTTTTCCGTCCCGGTACCACTTTCCGGTTCAGGCGATGGAATATCTGCAGACTCGCCAGGCAAAACCGCTACCGGGCTATCCGGCAATCCTGGTTTCTGAAACGCCTTTTCAGACAAGGAATTATCGGGCATGGGGTTTTCAGACGCGGGGTTTTCAGGTTGAAAAACGGCTGAGCCGGTCTCCCTGGCAACCTCGAAGCGTTCCGGATCGGTGTATTCCCGGGTGGTCAACCCGAACAGTATATACCAGGCAGCGATGGCTCCAACAAGAATTACGGCCAATGCCGGCAAGATCCAGCTTTTGCGGTGAGCTTTTTCGGACACATTTTCCGATGCTTTCTGGCTGCTTGTATTGCGTTCCAACAGTATTTGTTCGAGTTGGGGCAGCACCTGCCCTTCAGGCAGCCCGACCAGCGCCGAATAGGACTTGACATAGCCCTTGAGAAAAATATCACCGTTAATTTCCGAAAAATCATTCACCTCCAGCGACTGAACAACCGATGGTCTGAGGTGCAACTGTTCAGCGACATTTTTAATCGAGATACCTTTTGCTTCGCGAGCTCTGCGGAGCATTGAACCAATGTCAGCCAAACTGTCAGTGGTTCTTGACACACTCTCATTCATTGCTGGTTGATTTCCTGTATAGTTTATACTCTTGCGAATCCGGATAAAGCACCCTTAACAAATCGGAATAGCCTGACTTCAGTTGCTGATTATGGTAATGATCAGCCAGTTGAATGCCCAGATACAAACTGCGGGGAGAATGTGTAATACCGTTATCCTTTCCCAACAAGCTGATAAACTTGTTGTAGTAGTGCTGGGCCTTGCTGTATTCCTGGTCCTTTATCAGTTCTGTGGCAAGCGTGAGCAGTATATCCGGCTGCATGCTATCCAGAACGAGTGATTTTTCGTAAGCCTTGAGCATGAGCTCCCTTTTGTTCAGCTTGTTCGCGCACAATGCCATATTGATAAATATTTGCGAACGGGAGGGGAACGCGGTATCCAGGGAGGCGATTTTGAACGAATCATAGGCTTCCTGATACTTGCCTGTGGCGTAAAGAAATGCAGAATAATAGGTTCTGCCCCTGGTGAAAGAAGGGTCATATTCAAGACTTTTCAGGAACCGCTCCTCGGCCAGATCATTTTCACCTTCGTTTTGATATACCAACCCCAGGGCAGCGTTGGCACCAGCACTTTCGGGATCAATTTCCAATGCCCGTTTCAGGTGCTTTCTGGCACGCTCCATGTTGTTCCGTTTAATATAGGCCAGGCCTAACTGAATATAGGCGGTTAACGCTTTTTCACTATCCTTTTTGGCGCCATACGGTGAGTCAGTCGTGGTCACACACCCCGCGAAAAAAACAACGGGCAACAGGAACAATACGCGAACAATCAATACCCTAACTTTTCTCATGCGATGCAACCGTGTTCCTTTAGCGTTTGAAATCAACTTGTTGAAGGAAAGGCTCCAGGCTCACATCGCCTGGGTAAGTGGTATATACCTTTCACTTCTTCTGGTTCTGTCTTCGACCATTCCAACCAATTGGCCGCAGGCCGCATCAATATCATCACCCCGGGTGGAGCGTACCGTAGTTACCAGGCCATTTTTTAACAAACTGTTCTTGAAAAGTTCGACCTGGTTTTTATCCGGCTTTTGGTAGCCACTTTGTGGAAACGGGTTGAAAGGGATCAAGTTTACCTTACATGGCAGAGAGCCAAGAATTTTTGCCAGTTTCCGCGCATGTTCGGGTTGATCATTGAGCCCTTTTATCAGCGTATACTCGACCGTGATTTTCCTGCGATCGGGCAGTTTGTCAAGATAACGGTGGCAGGCAGCCAACAATTCCCGAATAGGCCACTTTTTATTGATCGGAACCAGAGTATCGCGCAGGTCATCGGTGGGAGCGTGCAATGATATTGCCAGTGAAACGTCGGTGACATCACCAAGCCTGTCTATCGCGGGAACCACGCCTGCTGTACTCAAGGTTAAACGACGTTTGGATATACAGTAACCAAAGTCATCCATCATAATATCCATTGCGTCGACCACATTGTCGAAATTCATCAGGGGCTCACCCATACCCATCATGACAATATTGGTAATGGGTTTTTCTTTGGTTCGATCCCAGCCACCAAACGAACGCAAGGCGACCCACACCTGCCCGATAATTTCGTGAGCTGACAGGTTGCGATTAAACCCTTGTTTTCCGGTAGAACAAAAACTGCAATTGAGTGTACAGCCTATTTGTGAAGACACACACAATGTGGCGCGACCCGCCTCAGGAATAAGCACGGTTTCGATGCTGCTTCCGCCATCCATTCGCATCACCCATTTACTGGTGCCATCGGAAGAGACATTGTGGTAAACGACTTCCGGTTCACGGACTTCGGCAACTTCAGCAAGCCTGGCGCGTAATGATTTGCTGATATTGGTCATCTGTGAAAAATCGGAAACACCAAACTGATGGATCCATTGCACAACCTGATTGGCTCGAAATTTTTTCTCTCCAATGGATTCAAAGAATTGCTCCATTTTTGAACGGGGCATTCCGAGCAAGTTCTGTTTTGTGTTTTCTACCATTGTCCCTACACCAGCATCATACAAAAACGGCAAGAATCTGTTCTGCCCCAAATACACAAAAGTCAGGTTAGCCCAACAGACCAACCTGACTTTCGTAAACCCCTCACACCAAGGCACCCTGAATACAGAAGTATTCGAGCCCTAAAATCAGACTACCTGTGAGCCCTGAAAACAGAATTAACCTCTGGGGCAAATTTCCTCGTCTGCAAAAAAGTAGGCGACTTCCCGCTCGGCAGAGGCAGCAGAATCAGAGCCATGCACTGCATTTGCGTCTATGGATTCAGCGAAATCGGCGCGTATGGTTCCGGCAGCCGCTTCCCTGGGGTTGGTCGAACCCATCAAGTCCCGGTTCGCCGCAATTGCGTTTTCTCCCTCCAGAACCTGAATCATTACCGGCCCGGAAGTCATAAATGCAACCAGATCGGCAAAAAATGGACGCTCTTTATGTTCGGCGTAGAAACCTTCGGCCTGCTTTTGGGACAGGTGTACCATTTTCGCCGCAACAATGTTAAGACCCGCATCTTCAAAACGTGCATAGATTTTACCGATTACGTTTTTTCCAACCGCATCAGGCTTAACAATCGACAGGGTGCGCTCTATAGCCATTCGTTCTTACTCCAAAATGAACAATACCAAAATTCAGAGCGGGGATTATACGCTTCTTTCGTATAAAATTACACTATCGATTCTTACATTATTATTGCCGGCGAAGCGTGCTGTTTACCGGCCTAACACAAGTCAGTGTAGCATTTCACCACTTTATCGGCGGCTTCTTCCACCTGTTCAACCGTGGTAAATCTGCCAAAAGAAAAACGAAGACTGCTGTTGGCCAACAAATCAGACAACCCCATTGCCTTGAGCACAAAGGATGGTTCAACACTGGCCGAGTTACAGGCTGAACCGGAAGATACAGCCAGCCCGTTCAGTCCGAGCAGCATAGTCTCACCATCCACACCTCGAAAGGATACATTGGCAATCCCGTAAAATTGGCAGTCGGGGTCTCCATTGATCTGAATCCCCTCTACAGCCATCAGTTTTTCCAAAAACAACGACTTGAGACCGGAAATATGTTGCGCATCTTGCTCGTACCGCTCTTTTGCCACCTCCAGGGCCTGACCGAGACCAACAATCTGGTGAGTTGCCAAAGTGCCGGATCGCATCCCGCGTTCGTGACCTCCCCCGTGTATCTGTGCCTCGACCTTTACACCTGAAGAACGATTGACATAAAGAGCACCAATTCCTTTGGGGCCATAAATCTTGTGTGCACTGATTGACATCAGGTCTACATTCAGCTCGCTCAGATCGATGGGCAACTTGCCGGCAGACTGTGCTGCATCGACGTGAAAAAAGGCAGGATGGTCTTTCAAAACATCGCCCAGTGCCTTTATGTCGTTGATTGCACCGGTTTCATTGTTTACGTGCATGAGAGATACCAGGCAAGTCTGTTCAGTCAACGCATTTTTTAACTGATCACCACTGATTACACCGCCCTTCGACGGCTTCAGATAAGTCACCACACAGCCTTTGGATTCCAGGTAGGCACAGGTATCCAATACCGCCTTGTGCTCGATCGCAGAGGTAATGATGTGCTTGCCAACAGAATCTGTCGCACCAATAACCCCTTTGATTGCCAGATTATCAGACTCGGTAGCGCCGGAAGTCCAAACAATTTCTCGCACCTCACAACCAATCGCTTCGGCCACCTGTTTCCTGGCCTGCTCAACCAGTTGCTCTGCTTGCCAGCCAAAAACATGGGATCGGGAAGCAGGATTACCGAAGGTTCCATCCATTTCAAGGCATTGAGTCATTTTTTCTGCTACAACGGGATCCACCGGTGTAGTCGCCGCATAATCCAGATAAATCGGGGAAGAATTCATATATTACCCTGTTCGAAAATCAAATAGACAAAAGAGGGCCAAGTATACGGAATGAAAACAAAAATGAAATGGGAAAGGCTCTTAAATGTGAGCCTTGCCCCGCACGGCAAGCAGAACCGACCGGGGCAAATCAATTTAACTAGCTTACCTCTGCATCGATCAACAAGGAAAGATCGCGCAATGGATGCAAGTGTGCGTGTGAGTGAGGGTGTGAATGAGAGTGTGAGTGAACCCCGATGGGCTGTATCTTGTTGTTTTGCCGGTCCGCAATGGCTTGAACATTCCGGTTTTTCATCAGGTCGTACAAACTGATTGCACTGAGGAACTGATGAATCTGTTTACTTAAATCTGCCCACAGATAGTGAGTCAGACAGATTTCTCCATCCTGGCAATTACCCTGTTGCTTGCAGCGGGTCGTATCTATTGATTCACTGACAGCGTCCACAACCTGGGCAATATAAATATCGGCTTCATCCCGCCCGAGCAGGTATCCTCCCCCGGGGCCGCGAATACTTCTCACAAGTGACTGTTTTCTGAGCTTGGCAAAAAGTTGCTCCAAATAGGACAGGGAAATCCCCTGGCGCCTTGATATATCTGCCAGACTGACCGGACCATCCTGACTATGCAGAGATAAATCCAGCATCGCCGTAACAGCATAACGCCCTTTTGTAGTTAGCTTCATATCATTTCGCTCGCACCCGCCTCAAAGTGACTGTTTGTTAAAATCAAGAGGCTCGTTTCTCGTCTGAGAGGAAATTATGTTATAGCCAGGTAAATCAGTCAAGCATTACCTTAATCTTAATGATAATGATTCCGCTTTAAATTCCGGGGCTGCATCTGAAAGTAGCAAACAGAGCGCATTTCAAACACCGGGCCTCGCACTACCCGTTTACTTTCTCGGGTATCACCTCTTGCACGCCATCAAAATCTGAATCACAGATCGGAGGAACCCTGGGATCTGTATAGTTCTTGTCAAGTTTCCTGATGGCGTTGCACATGGTTTCCATACGTTCATCCACCAGGTGCATATGATCCAGCATGCTTCGTATGGATCGGGCGACAGGGTCCGGCATATCATCACTCAAACCGTAGGCATCGAATCCGATTTTCTCTTCCATCTGTCGCCGCCTCTCTTCTTCGTGCGACTCATCACTCACAATAACACGTCCGGGAATACCTACAACAGTAGCGTGAGCCGGAACGGGCTTGGTTACTACCGCATTCGACCCAATCTTGGCGTGCGCCCCCACCTCGAAGGGGCCAAGCACCTTGGCGCCGGCACCAACAACAACATTATGCCCGAGAGTGGGGTGTCGCTTGCCCTTGTTCCAACTGGTTCCCCCCAGGGTAACCCCCTGATAGAGGGTAACATCATCACCAATAATGGTTGTTTCACCAATGACAACGCCCATACCATGATCGATAAAAAAACGCCTTCCTATTTGTGCATTGGGGTGAATTTCAATACCGGTTAGCCAGCGACTGAATGTAGACAATGCCCTGGCTATCCATTTAAACCCGTTTAGCCATAAAACATGCGCCAGGCGATGAAATATCAGTGCATGCAACCCGGGATAGTTCGTTAGAACATCAAATGCACTTCTTGCTGCCGGATCACGGTCAAACACACTACCAATATCTTCTTTAATTCGAGAAAACACGCTTAAATTCCACCCTGATTTTATCGTTGAACTGTATTTCTTGCCGCTTTTTCCGTTGCGGTCAAAATACCTCGCAAAATATTCACTTCCATCCTGCCCAGTCTGCAGCGCAAATAAAGGCGACGTATTCTGGCCATCAGCTGTCTGGGGTTACCGGGATCATAGTAGTCAATGGCTGTCATTGTACGCTCTAAATGAGCCAGAAACATCTCGGTTTCCTGCATTGTTGCCGGCTCATCATCCCAGCTGTTTTCAGTTATGCTATTTGCCCCGGCGCTTATGGTATCCGCCCCGGGAATCTGTTCAACACCCTGTTGATCTTCTCTATTCTGTCGGCTTTCCAGATACGCCATGCGGAGTTCGTAACTGAGTACCTGCACGGCCATCGCCAAATTCAAAGAGGTGTATTCAGGGTTTGCGGGGATAAATACATGCGTGTGGCAGCGCTGGAGTTCTTCGTTGCTTAACCCCCTGTCTTCCCGACCAAAAACCAGGGCGATTTGCTCGCCGGTTTCTTTACCGGATCGCTTGCAGACTTCCGCCGCACAAACCCTGGGAGTAATGCAGGGCCAATCGATTCTGCGACTTCGGGCACTGGCCCCGACCACAAACGAACATTCGCCGATCGCCTCTGAAAGCGAATCAACGACTCTTGTGTTTTGTAACACGTCTCCGGATCCGGCAGAACGACCAATTGCCTCTTCGTTATCCCACCTGGCCCGGGGAGACACCAGATAGAGCGTTTCCAGCCCCATATTTTTCATGGCTCTTGCCACCGCGCCTATATTGCCCGAATGGGAAGTTTCCATCAGCACAACACGCACATTTTGATACATATTACTTGCCCGCTATATTTTATACAGATGTACTTAATCTTTCGTTATTTTGGTAGAATACGCCGAATTTACACTAGCCAACAGGTCTCTTTTGCCATGCAACCAATTATGAATATCGCTTTACGTGCGGTACGCCAGGCTGGCGAATTTCTTCAACAGGTTCTGGAACGTCAGGAATTCAGCCAGGAAGATGTTCAGTCTACACTTGAGAACATTCAAAGAGTCGAGCGACAGGTTCATCGTGTTTTAATACAAAACATCAAAAAGTCATACCACGATCATTATATTGCCGCACTCGGCGAAACAGAATTGACAGAGCATCCTGTTTCCTGGGTAGTACATCCCATTCTTAACCCCCTGGCATTTTCCCGCGGATTGCCAGACACCCTGTTTTCACTTGTGTGTTTACACCACGGAAAGGCAGAACATGCAGTACTGTTCAACCCGGTTACAGGTGATGAGTTTACAGCAAGCAAAGGCCGTGGCGCTTCCCTGAACGCCAAACGTGTCAGAGTGAGTTCTGTGCGCAAACTTGAGTCTTCTCTCGTCGCCGCAAACCTGTTTTCATCAAAACCAAACCGATCCAACCACGTAATCATGGATTTGTATCAGGATTTACTAAAAGAAGCGCTGCACTGCCAAATGAGCGGTTGCACCGCTTTGGACTTGCTCAATGTCGCATCGGGCAGGCTGGACTGCCTGATTGATTTAAACGCCAATGCCGATGAACTTGCCGGAAGTCTGCTGTTTTGCCAGGAAGCGGGAGCGCTGTGCGCTGACATATCCGGCTCACCGGTCAAACCGAATACAAAGACAATAGTGGCGGCCAACCCGAAACTGTTCAAGGCAACCCTTCAAAAGCTGTTTTCTTTCCGCGACAGAATTTAGCCAATCTGGTATTCAAACCTGCCCCGACATTTCCCGGGCACCCGGGAAATGTCGGGGCCGGAAGCACTGACACACCACTAGGGCATGTCATCCACCTCCCCGTCTTCTTTCACCGGCTCCATCAAGTCTTCCTTAACGATCCCCATAAACAGGAGCGCGTTGCTTGCCACATAGATGGATGAATAGGTTCCGATGATTACACCTATCATCAAGGCCTTTGAAAAACCCGAGATCATTTCACCACCAAAAACAAATAATGCGGCAAGAACCATTAATGTAGTCAATGACGTCATCAGGGTTCTGGACAAAGTCTGGTTCAGCGAAGCATTTATAATTTCGGTCGGTGTGCCTTTTCTTATTTTTCGGAAATTTTCCCGAACACGGTCATAGACCACTATCGTATCGTTGAGTGAATAACCGATCACGGCCAGCAGTGCAGCCAAAACCGTCAAATCGAAATCCCAGCCAAGGATGGAAAACACCCCCAGGGTAATAATCACATCGTGGGCCAAGGCAATAACCGCACCAACCGAAAACTTGAACTGAAAACGAAAAGCGACATACACCATCACCACACCCAGGGCAAACAGCAAGCCCAGGCCGCCTTGCTCGCGCAGCTCCTCTCCCACCTGCGCGCCGACAAACTCGGCACGCTTCAGGGTAACCGGATTGGCGTCGGTATTGAGCACAGACAGCACTTGCTTGCCTACCTGGTCATTAAAGCCCTGGGACAAACGAACCAGCACGTTCGTTTCGGAACCGAAGTTCTGAACAACCAGTTTTTTATATCCGCTATCAACAAGCTGCTTTCTTACATCAGCAATAACGGGCGGGTTTTGGTACTTGATTTCGACCAGGGTGCCACCGGTAAAGTCCAGGCCCAGCACCAACCCCTTTACAGCAAGTGAAACGATCGAAACCAGCACAAACACAATGGAAATTACAGCAGCAATTTTGCGCTTTCCCATAAAATCCAAATCTTTGGAAAAAACAGACATACCTGCTACCCCTTAAATCGCCAATTTCTGAATGTTACGTCCGCCATACATGGCATTGACCAGGGCTCTGGTAAATACAATGGCCGTAAACATGGATGTTAAAATACCTATGGAGAGGGTAACAGCAAACCCCTTGACCGGGCCGGTTCCCACCGCAAACAGGATAACAGCGACAAGCAATGTCGTTATATTGGCATCAAATATCGCCACAAATGCCCGACTGTAGCCAGAGTGGATCGCGGACTGTATCGGCAACCCGTTCCTGATTTCTTCCTTGATCCTTTCATAAATCAAGACATTGGCGTCCACTGCCATACCAACGGTCAGCACGATGCCGGCAATACCTGGCAGGGTCAGCGTTGCCGTAATAATCGACATCACAGCAGACAGCAGTATCAGGTTCATAATCAGTGCCAGGTTTGCGATAACACCAAAAACACGGTAGTAAACCAGCATAAATACAACAACCAGGGAGAACCCGATCAATACTGAAGTCAAACCTGAATCGATATTTTGCTTACCCAGGCTTGGCCCCACCGTTCTTTCCTCAACGAAATAAATTGGTGCCGCCAGGGCGCCGGCACGCAGCAACAGTGCGAGCTCTGACGACTCGGCCACGGAATCCAGCCCGGTTATTCTGAAACTGCTACCCAGCGCACTTTGTATCGTGGCCAGGCTGATGATGCTTTTTTCAACCGTAATCCGTCGGGGCGACTCCCCTTCGCCTGCGGCATCACTGTCATTCACCTTATGTTCAATAAACACCACTGCCATGCGTCTTTTTATCGCATTTCGTGATACATTGCTCATAATCTTGCCACCTTTGCCGTCAAGCGTGATGTTGACCTGGGGGCGTCCATTCTCATCAAAGTTGGCACTGGCATTGGCTACGCTGTCACCAGTAACGATAATATCTTTTTCTACCCGGGCATCCCGCGAGGGGTTATCCCGAAAGGGAAACTCTTCGACCGCTGAGGACGGGTCATCCAGACGGGCTTCCAGTCGGAACTCCAGATTGGCAGTTTTACCGATCACCCGCTTGGCTCGCGCCGTATCCTGAACGCCGGGCAACTCGACAACAATACGATCACGCCCCTGGCGCTGAACCAGCGGTTCCGCCACACCCAGTTCGTTAACCCGGTTGCGTAAAGTCGTCAGGTTCTGTTTTACCGCATAATCAGCAATTTCCCTTACCTTGGCGTCCGTCATAACGAGGTTGAGATAAAACTTGCCGTCCCTGTCTTGCTCACGAATAGCAAACTCGACATACTCCCGACGCAGAAAGTCATACGCCTTCGCTCTCTCCTGCTCTTTGGTAAATTTCACCTCCAAAGAACCGTCATCCAGGTGTTTTATACCCCGGTAGCGTATTTTCTCTTCTCTCAATTTGCGCTTGATATCACTGCTGTAGATATCCATTCTCTTGGAAACCGCCTGTTCCATATCCACTTCCAGAAGAAAGTGAACACCGCCGCGCAAATCCAGCCCGAGTTTCATGGGCCCGGCACCGAGGGAATTAAGCCATTCAGGAGTTGTCGGGGCCAGGTTAAGCGCCACCAGGTACCCGCTTCCCAAAGCCTTTTTTATTACGGGCCGAGCTGCCAACTGCAGTTCTCCGGTGTCAAACCGGAGCATGGCATTTTTTTGCATCAGCTCGGGTTCCCGATAGGGAATCCCCGCTTGATCAAGTGCTTTTTCTGCTTTTTCCAATGCAGAGGCATCTATTTTGGTTGTTGCACTGGCCCCGGTAATTTGTATGGCGTAGTCATCAGGATACAAATTGGGAAGGGCGTAAATAGTCCCGAGAATCAGGACTATCGCCAGGAGTATATTTTTCCAAAGAGGGTATTTGTTGAGCATGTCATGCCCTTATTTCTATGAATTACAAAACGGGTTTGACCAGTCCGGCAGCTCTGAGAGTGGAACCGGGTCCACTCATTCACATCCGGCACTAGACTTCTTTTAGCGTGCCCTTGGGCAAGGCCACTGACACAGCAACGCGTTGAACCTTGATTTCTACGTTTTCGGACACTTCCATGACGATGAAATCGTCCTTGACTCGGGTAATTTTTCCGGCGATACCACCATTTGTTATGATTTCATCACCCTTACTCAGGCCAGCCATCAATTCTTTGTGCTCTTTCGCCCGCTTTGCCTGGGGACGCCACATCAAAAAATAAAATATCAGGATAAAGCCTCCGAAAAACACGAGGTTGAACATCGCCCCGGGGCCTTCCGGTTGCGGGTTGGCAAGGGCAACAGCAGGTGTAAGAGACATCATCATAATAATGACAGCGTGGATCAGTTTCATTTTTTTCTCCGATTTTTGAAAAAACAGTTATGTTTGGTTATGTTTGGTTATATCTGATTGGTTAAATGGTGCGGCATTAGCAGTCAGGCACTTCCTGACCCAGCCCACTGTAAAACTCTGCGACAAAGTCGCCCAATTTACCTTGTTCAATAGCCTTTCGCAATCCGGCCATGACTCTCTGGTAATAATACAGGTTATGGATCGTATTCAATTGCGCTCCCAGTATTTCTCCACATTTATCCAAATGATGCAGGTAGGATCGCGAGAAATTCTGGCAAGTGTAGCAACCGCAGTTATCATCCAGGGGGCGTGTATCCGTTTTATGCGCAGAGTTTCGGATTTTGATGACACCGCTGGATGTAAACAGGTGTCCGTTACGGGCATTTCTGGTCGGCAGGACACAATCAAACATATCCACTCCGCGCCTGACCGCTTCAACAATATCTTCAGGCTTGCCTACTCCCATCAGGTATCGAGGCTTGTTTTCGGGCATGTCTCCGACAAGGTCATCCAGTACCCTCATCATTTCATCTTTTGGCTCACCAACAGACAGGCCACCGATAGCATAGCCGTCAAACCCGATCTCCATCAAGCCTTCAAGGGAGTCCTTGCGCAACGCGGGATACATGCCACCCTGGACAATTCCAAACAGGGCAGACGGGCTATCTCCGTGTGCCTCCTTGCTTCTTGCCGCCCACCGCAGGGAGAGAGCCATCGAGCTGCGTGCTTCTTCCTCCGTGGCGGGATAAGGGGTGCATTCATCAAAGATCATAACAATGTCAGCCCCCAGGGCGTGCTGCACTTCCATCGATTTTTCAGGGGTAAGCTCAACCATGTCGCCATCAACCGGTGAGCGAAATGTCACACCGTGCTCTGTGATTTTCCTGAGATCCCCCAAACTGAATACCTGAAAACCGCCGGAATCAGTGAGTATGGGTTTGTCCCACTTCATAAAGTCGTGAAGGTCTCCGTGGGATTCAATGATTTCCGTACCGGGCCGCAACATCAGATGAAATGTGTTACCGAGAATAATTTCCGCTCCGGTTTCCAGAATATCCCTGGGCAGCATGCCCTTTACCGTCCCGTAGGTTCCTACCGGCATAAACGCCGGAGTCTCTATCGCCCCCCTGGGAAACTGAAGTTGGCCTCTGCGAGCATTGCCGTCCGTGCCAATCAGACTGAAATTCATATCGCATTGTCGACTCACAGTTTCTCTCCGGGTTTCCTATATGGGGACGAATTAATAAATAAACATGGCATCGCCATAACTGAAAAAGCGATATTTTTCATTGATTGCCTGCTCATAGGCATTTTTCACGTTTTCCATTCCCGCAAAGGCACTGACTAACATGAGCAATGTGGATCTGGGCAGATGAAAATTTGTGATCATTGCATCCACGGTGTTAAAGCGATAGCCTGGATAAATAAAAATATCGGTATCACCGGAAAAAGGCTTCCCGTTGGCCGTTTCGAGGCAGCGCACACTGGTTGTCCCGACTGAAACAACCCTGCCGCCACATGCTTTGGTTTTTTTAATCTGCTGACAAACAGACTCTGACACTTCAATCCACTCCTGGTGCATCTCGTGTTCCAAAACGTTTTCGACACGCACGGGCTGGAATGTCCCGGCCCCGACGTGAAGTGTGACGAAAGCGATATCCACTCCCCTGTTTTTTATCCGGTCAATCAATTCCGAATCGAAATGCAATCCGGCAGTCGGTGCCGCCACAGCGCCTTCCCTTACACCAAAAACCGTTTGATAACGCTCCCGGTCTGCCTCTACATCTGCCCGATCAATATAGGGAGGCAGTGGCATATGACCAACATCATTCATTACTTCCAGCAAGGAGCATTCTCCAGTGCACCTCACTTCGAAAAGCGCTCCATTACGCCCAATCACTTCAAGCTCGTACCCGCCATCCAGAACCAGATGGCTACCGGGTTTGGGCGACTTGCTCGACTTTATGTGGCAAAGTGCATCACGCTCGGCGAGCATTCTCTCGACCAGCAACTCCACCTTGCCACCGCTGGCCTTGCGCCCGAACAAACGGGCCGGAATAACCCGGGTGTCATTAAACACCAGCAAATCTTCAGGCATAAGCATTTCTGCAATAGCAAAGAAACGCTGATGCTCCAGCCCGCCATCGGCTCTGTTCAGGACAAGCAGTCTGCTGTCCGTTCTTTTGATCTGCGGATACCTGGCAATCAGCTCATTGGGCAAATGGTAGTCGAACTCGGAAACACGCATGCAGGGTTTATTAACGTCGAAAAAATTAACCGCCTAATTTACCTAAATTCAGGCTCGTTTACCACTGCTATCTTTCTCTCAAATTCGTCCGGAAAACAGCAACAGACAAAACCGGTTTTTTATTTACCGGTGAATATGGCCATTGGGTGTTGACGTAGCAAAAGAATGACATATAATACGACGCCTGCAACAGATCAGTTCTCAATGTTGCTTCCTGATGTGCCAGTGTGGTGAAATTGGTAGACACGCCGGATTCAAAATCCGGTTCCTTCACGGGAGTGGCGGTTCAAGTCCGCCCACTGGTACCATGTTCAAGTGCTTCAGTTTCAAGTGCAATTCGAAATCGCAATTGCCATTCCGTCAATATCCTCATCGCAACCATACCCCGCGCAAAGATCGGCATGACTGTTTGATTACCGGTTTCGGCGTCTCAAAATCAAACCAATGAAATAAACGGCCAGCTTGCCATCGGAAGCCGCCAGGAGCCATTCTTTATCAGAAAGGGAATGGGACATTACCATCTTTTAATTTGCTGTCGTCACGGCACCCGAAAAATCTGTTCTGTATTCAGAGAGCAATCATTTTGGCGATTGCGGTATCAATGGATTCGAACACCCTGCTAGAATACAGGATTCTTCTTATATCGCTTCCTTTGGAATTCAAAATAATGAATAAGACGCTATTGAGCAAAACCATAAACAACACACTGATTGCCGGCCTGATCGCTACCCTGCTCTCGGGATGTTTTGACAGTTCTGATGACAAGGTTGCTGATAACAAGGCTGAACAGGCAAGATTGAACAGTGTTACTTTCACCAGGGTCTCCAGCTATGTCCATGGCGATTTTGCCGAATCAGCCGCCGAGATAATCGGCTACCATCCGGCAAGCAAAAGGGAATTTGTTGTCAATGCGCAAAACAAAAAAGTCGATGTTCTGGATTTGTCAGATGTTGCCGCACCTGCCTTCGTTACATCATTGGGAGTGACAGATATCGGCGGTGCAGTAAACAGTGTGGCGGTGCATGGTGACCTGGTCGCTCTGGCTGTTCAGGCTGAAGTAAAGACAGATAATGGCTATGTCGTGGTATATGATGCCAACACCCTGAATCGACTGAAAACCATCGAGGTCGGAGCGTTGCCGGACATGGTCACCTTTACGCCGGATGGAAAATACCTGTTGTCGGCAAACGAGGGCGAACCGGATGACAATTATCGCATTGATGCAGAAGGTTCCATCAGCATCATCACTGTTGCCGATATCCATAATCCGTCAGCAAAACCGACAGCAAGAACAGCCACATTTGCCGATTATAACACGCAGAAACAACAACTGATTGACTCGGGCGTTCGCATCTTCGGTAAAAAAGCAGACGGCACGCCGAGCACAGTGAGTGAGGATCTGGAGCCTGAATATATTGCCGTAAGCCGGGACAGCCAGACCGCTTATGTCAGTTTGCAGGAAAACAACGCTATCGCTGTTGTTGACATTGCCAATGCCAGGGTCACAGCCATCACTCCGCTGGGTGCGAAAGATCACTCGGTTGCAGGGAATGAACTGGATGTCAGCAACAAGGATGGCGCGATCAATATCAAGTCCTGGCCAATAAAAGGCATGTACATGCCCGATTCCATTGCCTGTTACTCAGTTAATGGCAAAGACTATATTATCACCGCCAACGAGGGTGACGCTCGTGAATGGGGTGATTTTTCCGAAGAAATCGGGTTTTCTGATGTCTCTGTGGATACCACCACCTTTAACAGCGCAAACTGCCATAACCTCGAATGTGGTGACAAGAAAGCATTGGGTAAAATCGACTTCAGTCAGTCCATGGGTGATGACGATGGCGATGGTATCTATGAAGCCCTGTACAGCTTTGGTGCTCGCTCGTTCAGCATCTGGGATGTGAATGATTTCAGCGCTCCTGTCTATGACAGCGGAAGCTTTATGGCGCACTACACGGCAGATCGTTACCCAGACAATTTTAACGCCAGTAACGTCAAAAACAGTTTCGATAACCGGAGTGATAACAAAGGTGTTGAACCGGAAGGGGTCACGATTGGTCATGTCGGTTCACAGACTATCGCATTTATCGGCCTTGAACGTATTTCAAGCGTAATGGCATTTGATGTGACCGACCCGGCTGATGTCAGATTCCTGGGCGAAATCAATACCCGTTCTTTCGATGACGACAAGCTGAAGGCGGCGAAAAAGGGCAGTCAGAAAGCGGATGCGGATGGCGATCTGGGGCCGGAAGGTTTGACCTTTCTGCCCGCAGACCAGTCACCTTCGGGAAAGCCGCTTTTATTGGTCGGGTTCGAGATCAGCGGGAGTTCGGTCGTATTTGAATTGGACTTCAGCGAATAGGTATTTCTGAACCCGTAACGCATCTGATGTCGGATGCGTTGGCTTTATTAACAGTCATATAGACACCCACTTTTACACACCCACTTTCATTGTATTTCTACCAGACGAGGTTATTTATATGTTCAAGAAAACGGTTTTTTTACTGATAATCAGCAGCCTGCTCACTGTTGCCCACGCAGGTTTGCCCGACGCGAACAAACTGCAAGCACTCAAGAAGGGGCTGCAATCGCAGCTTGATGCCTTTAAATTGCTCAAAAATTCTACGGGCAAATGTGTTGCGCTGGATATGGCCAGTATAAAAATCAGCGGTTCCCCTGCCCTGGTGCAGGATTGTACCGGCAAGCCCAATCAGAAATGGAGTGTTAGAAAAGGCATCATTTCCAACCCGGCAAAGCTGTGCATACAGCCTGTAAAGAATGAAAAAGGCGAAACAAGCCTGCAGGCTGTCACCTGTACCGGTGGCCCGGACCAGGTGTGGCAAGTAGTCGGCAAACCCGGCAAGCCTGTTGAAATCAGGAAAAACAAACAATGCCTGGCTGTGGTTACCAATGAAAAAAATGCTTTCCTGGTGCTACAGGGCTGCGTTGCTGAAAATACCGGTCAAAAATGGATTCGAGAATAAGGGCTTGTCAATGGCTTTGCCCGTTTACAAGACCTTTACCTGTTATTTGGTCAGCCACTATTTGCTGAGGCGATAACTGAAATCAACGCCACTCTCACGATCTCCCGTTACGCCTTCTACACCAAGCCATTTGTTGAAGTCGTAACGCATATTGAAGGTTTTTTCTGCCTCGAAAATATCAAAGGCAAAGCTGACAAACAGATTGGGGCGCAGATAGGTACCCAGGGACAACTCAGTCCGTTTGTTACCGGCATAGGCTGACCCGGTGACTATATAGGAGAGAATGTTTGTGTCGTCCTCCATCGTGGGTTCGGAAAACAAAACCAACTGTGGATGCCTGAGCCGGCCACGAATATGCACACCGGCCTTGTCAACCTTGTCGAGGCCGAAACCGTCCCGGCCTGCTTCTCGTATCGGGCGATAGGCTTTGATATCCAGTGCAGGGTTATCCACAGCCCCTCCCGTAAAAACCACCCTGCCTCTATCAATAACCAGCTCCTGACCGAATTTCCGGAACCGGCCATCGACTATCTGAACTTCCCCAAGCGCATTGGGCAAAGTCAAAGTCGGATCAAACAGGACTTCCAGCCCCCCGGCAATCCGGCTGTTAAACCCTACGACAGACAGGTTGATATTATCGCCCAGTGTGATCCCCAGTTGCCCATCGAGATTAAATGTTTTTTTGTCCTTTTTCCCGGCTGATTCCTGCTCTGTATCAACGATGGATACATCCCGGGATGCAGTGACGGCAGTCGTTCCACTCCCGGATTCACCGACTACGAGGTTCGGAGTAATGTCGGCAGAAGGAATGTCAATATTGCCATTGACGATGATGCCGCCCGGCTTGACCTGCAAACTGATATCAGGTGAAACACGGGCGGTGACATCCGGCACATCCACGGCAGTCAGGTTATTACCGGTGACCTGAACCTTGCCCAGCCAGCTTTTCGGGTTGCTGTAGGTTGCATCAGTTTTGATTTTGAGCCACCCCTCTCCAGAGACCAGATCAATGGTGGAGGTAGCCTTGCCCTGTTCATTCGCAATCAATGACCCATTGATCTTTTCCAGGGACAGGCCGGCGCTCGGAATAAAGAGACTGGCATCCTTGAGTGAAATATTCGCATTGACTCGCGGTTTCGCCAGATTGCCTGCGACACGGACAATACCCTTTATCACCCCGTTGGCTTTCTCAATAAGGGGAACAAAGACAGGAAGCAGGTTAACGTCTTCAATTCGGGTATCCAGGCTTGCCTCGACAGACTGATTTTTGCCTGGCGGGAGGTGATTGAACCCTGGCAACGCAGCGTTCGCCTGAATATGGCTTTTCCCCAGAAGAGCAAGCCGACCATCGGCTTGCAAGCCGCTCTCATCAACAGTGAGGTCAACTTTGCCACCTCCATGAGTCAGTTCCCGCTTTTCACCTCCGACCACGGTTTTAACCCGGCCCTTCGTCAGCGTTATGGTCGCGGTAGAGCGAATGTCACGATTATCGACCAGACTGGCTGTCATATCAGCATTGATGTCGGTTCCGTATATTTCCATGTCCCCTGGCAACCAGGGTGCGGCCACAAATCCTGCGGGCAAGTCACGCAATTCAAGATTCAATAGTGACTTGTCCGGCTGCCAGTCAAGCCGGGTACAAAGAGAAACCACCTTTTTCCCGGCCCGGACGGGTTCAGACTCCAGACAGGTCTTTTCCAGTCGCACCTTTTGTTTGCTCAGATAAACCTGTGCATCCCCTGCAAGCTGCCAATTGCCGAATGGCTCGGTCAGTATGCGCATATCCTCAAGCCGCCCGGACCACGTCTGAGTCTGCTGTTCGTATCCGCCATTTGCTGCCAGCTTCAGGGCTTCTTTCGGCGTTGCCAGCGAGGCTGTTATTTTATGCGCCGAAATCTTTCCTTTCGTATTCAGAGATACATTATTCAGGCGTGGCTGCCCCGATTGGGTAAACTGTTTTGCCATCAGCTCTATCCACAGGCGGTCTTTCGACACATCCAGATCGATTTTGCCATCAAGTTTGTCTACCAGCCACTGCTCAAATCCCAGGTCGTTACCACTGAGGGTCATGGCGAGTTGCGGGGCATCAAGGTGGCCTGACACCGTTATCCCGGCATCGAGCCTTCCTTTGGCCTGTGGCAGCAGGCCGGACAGGTCAGGCGCCTTCACATCGACCTGTGCAGCAATGACTTTTGCACCCTGGTCTTCCTGAAAGCGGCCATTGCCCGCAATCCTGTTGGAACCGGAAAGCAATTCAAACTGCTTGACCAGATAATCCTGACCATCAACCAGAACCCGGCTTTCAGCCAGTAATGGATACTGCCTTAGCTGTCCTTTCAGTTGATGCAGGTTCAAGGCAGCTTCGAGGCGATCCGTGAAAGCTCCCCTTGTTTCCAGGTCGAGTGCAAGTTTGCCTGGCCATTCCGGCCATTGTTTTCCGGGGTTAACGCCTTCGCCGGTCAGCCGGATATCCCAGTTTACCCGTGGTTTCCAATTGGCCTGCCCGGCAATATTGAGCTCTCCGTCCAGCAAGGCCAGCCCCATCCGGATTTGTTTCAGCCCCTGCTGATTGCCATCAGCCTTCGCCTTTATGTTTGTGTCCGGCACCTGATTACCTGCAACCTGCCCGGTTAAATCCAGATGCCAGGCCTCTCTGTTACCTGACACTTCCAGATTCCCTTGTCGGCTTTTCACTTGCGGATCATTCGACAAGGGCCATTGCAGGTTCTGCCAGGCAAGTTTGATATCGCTGTGACCATTCGGCTCCAACCTTACATCGCCAGTCAAACCGAGTGAAGCGGCTGTCGGCGGCAAGTCCAGGGTGAGCTGCCTGATACTGACAGTCTTGTCTGTAAACTCGGCCTGTAACCGGTTTTGCATTGAGAGCGCCCGAGGCCATTCCGGCCACAGCCCGGTCAGTTTGATATTCTCGGTATCGAGCTCCAGGGAACCCTGAATAGCCGGTTGAAGGTGAACAACGCCGTTGGCTTTCATTCTGCCTTCGAGCAAATGACCAACCAACTGTTCTATAAAAATCTGCTGCCGGTTCCCTTTCACTGTCAATTGCCAGTCACTCCAGGGGAGGGGGTGGGCCTGTAACCGGGTATTGAGGTTCAGCCTGTAGTTTTTCAGATCGCCCTGCCCCTTGATCCTGAGTTGCCTTATCGCGACTGGCGGTTCCGGTTTCGGCTTATCGGAAACCATTGGATCGGGTTTGACCTGGCCATCCTTTGCAGGCAACGGCCATTGCAAGGCAGGAAGCAACAGGTCAGCTTGCCAGTCAAGGGAACGAAGAGGCTGTTCAAGCGTGACATCCAGTTGCATATCGAATGGTTGCAAACGGTTTTTTAGCACCAGATTGTCCGGGTTACCCTCCACCAGCAAAGAGCCGGTCAATTCGCCTGTCTGTTCGATTGAGGTTAACCAGTTTACCTTCAGTAACAGGTCGTGGGGGTGTTTCAGCCCGGCATTGCCTGAGGCAGAAATCTGGATACCGGGGATTTTTTCCTGTTTCGGGATATCCAGGCTGAGTGCCTTTAGCAGGATCTGATCGGTCAGTTGTGCACTCAAAAAGAAGTGATCAACCTGGTACACCTGTTCCTTAGCCATAACAAGGGAAAAATCATCCAATTGAATGCTGTCAAGCTCGATGGCAACGGGCAGGTCAATATCAGGAATCGTTATGGGTGAATCGTCTTTCACCGCTTTGTTTTTGTTCTCTGAGGGCGACAGGGTTACCTGTGTTCCCTTGAGGTGCAACTGATTGACCTGAACCGTACGATCAAATAACTCGCCCGGAGCAAACTGAAAACGGGCTTCTTTTGATCGGAACTGAAATTCCGGTGACAAATAGTGAATGCCTGTCAGAGAAACCCCGCCAGCCAGCGTACCTTCAACCCTGGCAATATTCAAATCAGGCAGGGCGGCTTGTGTACGCTTGGCAATAAACTGTAACCCGGATTCGGTAAACAGGAACCAGCATATCGCAACAGCCAGCACAATCAGGCCTGTGACTGCCACACCCGACACAAATTTGAAAACCGGTTTCATTACCCGCCCGATTGATTTGATTACCTGCCTTGCATATACCATCAGAAATCCGGCCCGATCACAAGATGAAAGCGATAGTCCTGTTCCACCTCGTCGTCCTCGATGGGCGCGGAAACATCGACTCTGACCAACCCCACCGGAGAGTGCCAGCGAATACCGACACCGGCACTCTTGAGTAGCGAAAGGTTGTCATAATCGTTAAACACATTACCGGTATCGAAAAAGACTGCGGCACTCCAGTTTTCCAAAAAACGGTATTCATATTCGACGCTGGCGGCAATAATGTGTTTGCCCGCAACCAGAGTCTCGTCTCCACCGTTAATAGCTTCGAACTCGTACCCTCGAATACTGTTGTCACCCCCGGTTCTAAATTGCAGCAGCTTGGGTAACAGGTTTGCGTTGATCGGAATTTCACCCGCATCAAACAGGAGGGAAATCGAGGGAACGGTTTCCACTTCGGTATAGGCTGCATTCATTTTCAAGATAACCCTGCCCCTTTCGTGCAACCGGCGGATAATTTCCGCTTCCAGTTGCGCCTGCCAAAAGGAAACATTTGAAACAATGCCGTCTTTCGCTCCCTTCAAGCGAAAAATCACTTCCTGACCCGAATTGGCGTACATAGGGTCATCCACCTGCAGAAATCGCCAGCTCAAATCCAGCAACAAAATATTAAATTCCGGAGAAAGAACATCTATCTCGCTTTCATCGACAAAAGCCGAGAGAAGCTCCTGCTCATCCGGTGTAAACAACAGGGGCAGCAGTTCATATTCTTCCGTTAAATACTGCAAACCAATGACTTCCTCAATTTCCAGGCCAAATATCTTTCGCCTGTGGTGCCCGGCAAGGGTCACTGATAAATCGACCACACGGGTTTTTCCGTTGACTCCCTTGACACCGATGTCATCAGAAACAAAATCTTCTGCCCGATAGTCCAGCGTGGCATCAAAAAAACGGGAGCGACTGCGATTGCTCAACACCTTGTAGCCCAACTGGGCAAGATGTTTGTTTTTATTCTGACTGGCACCGAAAGAACTTTTTAACTGGTGGCCATGACGATTCAAATAACGCAGCCCGTAATCCAGGCCGACACGAATCCCCGAATCAGTGCCATAACCAAGCCGTGCCTGAAATTCACTGCGAGCGCCCAATTCCAGATCAGCAATCACATCAACACAATTGGGCCTGGTGGCAGACTTTTGAGTGTGAATATTGATTTTACTGAAATACCCGCTCTCGGCCAGATTCTCTTTCAACTCCAGCAATGATTCGGAAAGGTAAGGGGCACCGGTATAAAACGACAGGTACTTGGACATAAAAGCGTCAGAGAACGCATTCTGGTGCCATTTCACTTCAGCCAGACAGTATTCGGCTCCGGAATCGAAAACCAGATCGATGTCCGCCTGATTTTCCTGGAGGTGAACTTTCACCTCGTTTCGAACAAAGTGTGCATCCAGATAACCGCGCTCATTTGCCAGATTAATCAGGTCTTTTTTGGTGGCTTCATATGCGGGATGATTTAACGGCTGCCCCTTTCTCAGGGGTTGCTGTTGCAGGAATGATTCAAAGCGAGGGTCGTCCTTCGCCTGGCCCGTGATCTCGATTGTCACCCGGTCAAGCAGGACAGGCTTGCCTTTATGAACCCGATAAACCGCTTGCCACCTGTCACCCTCGGATTTCGGTTCGCTCAAGGTCGCTTCGACCTTGACATGATAGTATCCGAAAGGCTCCAGCGACTTTTTGATCTGGCCTGATGCCCGCTCATACAGATAGCGAATATGATGCCTGGCCAATTCATCCGTTTTTTGTTGATAGAGTGTCATCCGCGCTTGCGCATTTTCTAACAGCTCACCCTCCAGCCCTGATATTGTAACGTCAACCTGACTTGCGCAGACTCCTGCCGTCCATGGCAACCCCCATGACAACAATAGTAACAATAGAAAAAGGTGAGCTCGTCTAATCATACTGTTTACTATATACATTGATAGAGAAACATCGGCAACCTCCCTTTTGTGGGAGCAAAAAAGTGTTGCAGAATCAGCACGGCGAGTTTAGCATGAATCCGCATCATCGGTCTTGCCGGTATCCCGATAGCATGAGACCTTGACGGGCGGCTTTCAAACTTGCCAGGCGGTTTTCAAACTTGCCAAGCAGTTTTCAAACAGAAAGCTCGCTGCTCAGCCACCCAGCACAGGCCACGGTGGCACGGGTAGAAACGGTTTTCCTAACAAAATATTCATAATAATAATAACGCGGGAGCAGTTGTTTAATGAAAGATAAATACAAGTGGATCGGCCCTGCTTACGATTTTCTGAGCTCTATCTACGGTGGTGAGTCAATTCACAACTGCAAGCGGGCCATGCTGACAGAAAAGCATGTAAAACATGGAGACAAAATACTTATCGCTGGCGTTGGTCATGGTAAGGATGCAATTCGGGCCGCTGAAATCGGCGCTGATGTCACAGTCGTTGACCTGTCGGAAACCATGTTGAAAAAGCTGAAAGAGGCAATAGACAAACATCCCGGCGACCTCAAGATTAACATGGTGCACAGTGATATTCTCGAGTTCGGCGAGGTTGGCCACTATGACATGGTCATCGCAAATTTCTTCCTGAATGTTTTTTACGAAGACCTGATGACCAAAATCCTCAGCCACCTGGTCAAGCTGGTGAAGGAAGACAACGGAAAAATGGTAATCGGCGATTTTTCCTATCCGGAAGGCAATATCATCAAGCGCAACCTGCAAAAGCTCTACTGGTATATTGCGGCAGTTATCTTCTATTTCGCTACCGACAACGCCGTACATAAAATATACAACTACCCTGCACTACTCAGGCAACAGGGCCTGACAATCAAGGATCGCAAGGACTTCAGTTATTTGGGGCTGAGTTGTTACGCCTCTGTTTTGGCTGAAAAAACAACCAACCCGGAGTAACAACACTCTCCCGGCTTTCTCTGGTTCAACCTGAGTGCGAATTTCCCGCTTTTTTACCTTTGCGGCATCTGGCCCTTACCCGGGGCCAGATAAAGGCGCGTTGCCCGGTGTCGGGAACAGCCTTAATGGATAAACGGCCTTAATGGATAAACAGTCACAACGGATCAGGAGTTGATAAGGTAATGTGCATAAATACTGGCAGCATACCCGAGACCAATCGCCCAACTCCACTTTAAATGACTGAAAAAGGTATACATGCCCTTTGATTGCCCCATTAACGCAACGCCGGCAGCAGACCCCACTGACAATAAACTCCCTCCAACACCAACAGTCATGGTAACCAGCAGCCATTGGTAATGATCCATTTCCGGGTTCATGGTTAAAATTGCAAACATAACCGGTATATTATCCACCACTGCCGACAGAAGCCCGGCAATAATATTGGCATTTGTGGTACCCATGCCCTCATACAGCAGGTTTGAAGCATAGGACAAATACCCGATGGCACCCAGCCCACCCACACAGAACATCACTCCGAAGAAGAAAAACAACGTATCCCACTCCGCTCTGGCAACCTGGTTAAAAACAACGAACTCCGGGGCAATTTTTTTTGAATTTCGCCGGGACATGTTGAGGTAATAAGAATAAAAATAAAGATAGGACATGCCCATCATCATACCCAGAAAGGGAGGTAAATGTAGTAACTGCTCGAAGGATACCGCGGTAACAATGGTGCAGATGAATAAAAAACAGATCACAAAGCCACCACGGCGCACGGGTATTTTTTCCGCTGATGAGTCGGGTAACTCATTTGGAACAGCAAAGTGCATAATCAACGCGGGAACCAGATAATTGATCAAAGACGGAATAAAAAGGGCAAAAAAGCCGAAAAAATGAATCTTTCCGGATTGCCAGACCATCAGTGTCGTAATATCCCCAAAAGGGCTGAATGCCCCACCGGCATTGGCGCCCACTACAATATTGACAAACGCCAGCGAGACAAACGCGGGGCTTTTCGCGCCCACGGCAAGAACCACCGCTCCCATTAGTAGTGATATGGTCAGGTTATCCGCAATGGGGGAAACAAAAAAGGCAATAAAGCCGGTAATCCAATACAGCTTTCTATAGCTGAATTGACGTTTTACCAGCCATGCTCTCAATGCCTCGAATACCTGCCTGTCTGTCATCGCGTTAATATAGGTCATTGCCGTCAGCAGGAACAATAACAGTGCCCCATATTCAAGCAGGTCATGGTTGATGGCCCGCCTGATCAACTCTGCCCCACCTTCTTCCTGTTTCGCCAGAATCGCAACCAGTATCCAAATCAGGCCGGCTGCCAATACCACGGGCTTGGATTTGCGCAGATGAATCAGCTCTTCACAAATAACCAGCACGTAGGCCAAAACAAAAACAGCCAGGGCCAGGATGGCCAAACCGGATGTCGTCATTCCCAGATTGACACCACTTGCGTGAGAAGCAAAGGATAACGCCGGTGAAAGCAAAAAGAATACAAGAACAGAGCAGACTAACTTCAAGGAAACCACCTTATTATGTAATCCGGTCGGACACTACACGCCATGCCTGACACACTACACAAAAAACTCCGGCAAAACTACACAAAAAAACCCCGGCAAAAGTGCCGGGGTTTTATCAAAACACGAAAAGACAGCCTGCTACTTGGCAGCCTTTCGCTCTTTTTCTTCAGCGATAACTTTCTCTGATACCGTAGTCGGACACTGTGCGTAGTGATCAAACTCCATAGAGAACTGACCGCGCCCTGAAGTCATGGTGCGCAAGTGACCAATATAGCCAAACATCTCGGACAGAGGTACATTTGCCTTGATACGCACGCCGGAGGCACCCGCATCCTGCCCCTCGATCATGCCGCGGCGACGGTTCAGGTCACCAATAACATCACCAACATGATCTTCAGGAGTGAACACATCCACTTTCATAATCGGTTCCAGAAGCTTGGGCTTGGCTTTTGGCATGGACTGACGGAACGCACCCTTGGCTGCAATTTCAAAAGCAACGGCAGAAGAGTCAACGGCGTGATAGCCACCATCGAACAACTCGATTTCAACGTCCAGTACCGGGAAGCCGGCAAGTACACCCGTTTCCATCATAGACTCAAAGCCTTTCTCGATGGCAGGGAAAAATTCCTTGGGTACATTACCGCCAACAACAGTTGAAGTGAAGGTGAAACCGGAGTTCTGTTCACCGGGCTTGATACGGTAATCAATTTTACCGAATTGCCCGGAACCACCGGATTGCTTCTTGTGGGTATAGGAGTCTTCCACTTCAGCGGTGATGGTTTCACGGTATGCAACCTGAGGCTCACCCACTTCAAGATCAACACCATAGGTACGCTTGAGAATATCCACCTTGATATCGAGATGCAGCTCACCCATTCCACGCAGGATGGTCTCACCTGAATCTTCATCAGTGTAAACCTGGAACGTGGGATCTTCCGCCACCATTTTACCAATGGCAATACCCATTTTCTCGGAACCACCCTTATCCTTCGGCTTGACCGCAATGGAAATAACGGGCTCGGGGAATACCATGGCCTCAAGTGTACATTCATGTTTGGGGTCACATAAGGTGTGCCCTGTCTGGACGTTTTTCATGCCCACTACGGCAAGGATGTCACCGGCTTGTGCCGAATCCAGTTCTTTACGCTCATCGGCTTCCATCTCACACATACGACCAATACGTTCGGTTTTACCTGTGAAGGAGTTAAGCACTGTGTCGCCTTTTTTCAGCACACCCGAGTAAATACGTATAAAAGTGAGGGCACCAAAACGGTCATCCATGATTTTAAACGCCAATGCACGGAAAGGCTCGTCAACGGATACCGTAGCCACTTCACCGGTAGGCTCACCGGTTTCGTCCGTCAATGGCTGGGGTATAACCTCGGTGGGAGCAGGCAGATAATCAACAACGGCATCAAGAACCAGTTGTATCCCCTTGTTTTTAAATGCTGATCCACAATAAGTCGGGAAGAAGGTCAACTCATTGGTTCCCTTGCGGATACAGGCCTTGATCTGTTCCACAGTGGGTGTTTCACCTTCCATATACGCCATCATAATGTCGTCATCGACTTCCACGGCTGTTTCAATCAACTGCTCATGGTACATCTCGACATCTTCAACCATGTCAGCCGGTACATCAGTGACTTCATAGTTTTCAGGAAGACCGGTATCATCCCAAACGTAGGCTTTCTTGGACAGGATGTCGACCACACCCTTAAATCCATCTTCCCTGCCTATCGGCAGAGTCATAACAAGCGGCTTGGCACCGAGTACGTTTTCTACCTGATCAACCACTTTCAGGAAGTCTGCGCCGATACGATCCAGCTTGTTAACAAAGATAACCCGGGCAACGCCGGATTCATCTGCATAACGCCAGTTGGTTTCAGACTGGGGTTCAACACCACCAGAACCACAGAACACACCGATACCGCCATCAAGAACTTTAAGAGAACGATAAACTTCTACTGTGAAGTCAACGTGCCCGGGAGTATCGATAATATTCAAACGGTGATCATCCCAAAAAGTCGTGATCGCTGCCGACTGAATAGTGATACCGCGCTCGGCTTCCTGTTCCATGAAATCAGTCGTAGATTCACCGTCGTGAACCTCACCTGTTCTGTGAATTTTACCGGTGAGTTTCAAAATTCGTTCAGTTGTTGTTGTTTTTCCCGCGTCTACGTGCGCGAAAATACCAATATTTCTATATTTACTTAAGTCAGACATCGCTTTTCCCGATATGTAAGGACCAAATCCGCGCGCAAGTTTACAGAATTTGCATGGAAAAATCAGGTTATTTAATGGTCACATTCAAATTTTTTTTAAAATTCATACAAATCACCCTGATTCTAGCCGGTTTCGGGTGTTATACCAGTTTTGGGTAGTAGCTATTCGTTTTTCCAATAACAGGCATGGACGTTTGAAGTATTGCAACCTTGAAGGTTACATTCGAGCAACGGAGATTACCGCCCGGTGTTTCCGGCTTTGGCATGTCATTCTCCGGTATTTCCCTGAAATAGAGTTTATCTCAAAATTATCTGGTGCAGTATTGTGTTGACATACAGGGCAGGCAGAAACCCGCCGTAGTCCACTTCGTAGTGTTCTATCGTACCCTGATAGGCGCGTCGTGTGTTGTCGTGTGTGGCAGCATTGATGTAGTCGTTTACATTGTTGGTCAAAACCAGCCCATTTCTATTTTATTATTTATTACCTGACACGCTAATTGATTCACTAATCAATGCTAACAGCACGCTTAAAAAGTCTTGTCATCATTGCATAGTCTATCTCACTCCAAGCCTGTTAGCACACATCCACTCATCACGTTGAATTTCTGCCCAATCTATTACACCACCTCAGGTATATCCAGCATTGTAACCAGGCATCTTTCTATCCGGTTGATGCGTGTACGCTTTCTTTAATGGCTGGCGTATGCGGGGTTCGGTAGCGTTTATTCAAGTTGTATTTGGGGTTAAATGCAGGTTTAACCTGACAATACATTCAAACTCACACAGCTCCGCGCTGCGGCTTAATTCAGGCGTTATACTCCTTGACCAGACCTGCTTACAGGTGCTACAAATGGGTCTCATAAGGGGGCTTGTTATCATGCAAACAAAATTTTCTGAAGATGTTATTCCGCTTTCTGAACTAAAGGTCAATCCGGGTAAAGTTTTAAATCACGCAAAGGACACGCACAGGCCTGTGCTAGTAACCAGCCGCGGTCGTGGTATTGCCGTTGTCCAGGGGCTTGATGATTATGAAAATAACAAAGAAGAACTTGAATTTGTCAAGGCTATTGCTCAGGGTTTAATGGAGATACGGGAAGGTGAAACTACCGAAATCAGTGATGTGAAAAAGCAACTGGGTCTTTAGTTTGTGAACATTTCTTTTTCAAAGTCGGCAATTGATGACCTTGATGGTATAAAGGAATATTACCTGGAGCAAGGTATACCTCAAATTGGTCAGGACTTTGTCGCTGCAATTGTTGAGCATGTTGAAACGCTTGCTACTCACCCAAGGATTGGCAGGATTGTACCTGAATTCGACGATGACTCTATCCGTGAACTTGTTCATCCACCATTTCGCATCGTATACCTGCATCAAAGTGAATCAATCAATATTATCAGGGTATGGCGTAGTGAACGATTACTTAAGCTACCCCAAAATTGAGTATAACCAGGTGTTCAACGGACTCACTTACAGCTCGCGCGGTTAACACGGCGTTATATTTATACTCCAGTTATCCCAGGTAGCCGCCCCTGAAAAACACCCAACCTTATGAGTTTTATCAAAAATTCCCCATTTCAGGGAGATAGATTTGACTAAAAACTGACGTGGTCAAGCAAATCTGCACACCCCGGTTAAGCAACTTTTTTCATCAGCATCATTTCACTTTCATACTCATACTGAGCCGGGCTCTTGTAGCCAAGGTATGAATGAAGCCGATCCGCGTTGTACCACATTGATAGTAGTGCAACACATCCTGCTGTGAGGTGGTCTATCAGACCACCTCACCCCGTTGTGTGCACAGCAACACATGCTTCCAAGTCCAGGTGCTAACCGTTAAAGTAAGCATCAGGCAACCAATCCATATGATATTTTCCTTATACTACGGCCTAACGGCAAGGTTACAATTACTTCAAATGTAACACCTCCGCCAGGGTATCATAGTGTTTCTCTACAATAGCCACATCATTTGTATTAACACACGCTTTCTTACAAAAACTGTCAAACTGACCTTTTAGTTTTACACGCTCGTTTTCTGGAAGGCTTTTATCCTTTACCACCTGAAACAAATTAGCTTGTTGCTTGTCTTTGTAT
>PDWI01000378.1_pt1 | contig 72098 bp, 70 predicted proteins | sample 1430891 | NCBI WGS metagenome assembly PDWI01 (sample SAMN01162508, study PRJNA174530) | Oral metagenome, whole genome shotgun sequencing project. | biome: Marine environment; feature: Marine mammal; material: Swab sample of the gingival sulcus; isolation source: swab sample of gingival sulcus...
TTCTTTTGCCCATGCCTTTGTGTTGACAATCACAAGAGCATTTCCCTTTTCTTTGAATTGATTGCATATCAGATCTGTAATTTCATCTATGTTCCAACCACCGGGTTTGCATCTGTTAACAATTTCAACTCGTTTTAATTGATGAAACAGACAGGACACATCAGGAATAATTTCATTTTCCGGCGGAATATTCAATCCACCAAACCTGTAACTTTCCTTGAGATTATCGAGCAAAGGTTGTGTTGCAGTACATAACACGGCTGTCGTTCTGCAATGCGCAGTAAGAAAATTAAGGGCATTATTAAAAAGATGAACACATTTTATCGGCAGACACTGAATTTCATCGAAGATTATGACACTGTTTGCCAGATTATGCATTCTGCGTGCCCCGCGTGTTCCTCCACCAAAAAGAGCTTCGAGAAATTGCACCATAGTGGTGAATATAATTGGAGCATCCCAATTTTCTGCGGAAAGTTTAGAGTGCCAGGTTTGTTTCTCTGGTTCAAGATTTGAATGATGCTCTAATACCCAAGGGAAAGAATCGTCGTCATGTGCCAGAATACCTTGTATTTCTTTTGCATTCTGATCAATAATTGAAGTGTATGGAATAACATAAATAATATGGTCAAGACCATGTTTTTGGGCATGATGAAGAGCAAAACGCATGGATGCAAGAGTCTTTCCACCACCTGTTGGTACCGTAAGAGAGAAAATTCCCTGAGGGGCAGAGGCTTTTTGGTGACAGGCATTGGAAATATCTTTGCGAATTTCGGAGATATGCGGTTTTTGTGAATCTGTTGATGGCGTAACAGCGAATGTTGCAAGTTTTACATCCAGACGTTTTATCGCTTTATCCCAGAGAATCTGTTGATCCTGACTTATTCTTTTTTTCCTGTTTTCAGGTGTTTCAAAGTCAGCACTGTCAATACGGTCTGCATCAATCAAACAACTGAAAAGAAAGCGGGTAAATAGACCGAGATGGAATTGTTTGATATGTAATTGCGTTGAATCCAGGGCCGGATTTGCAGGCGGGGCAATCTCAATAATTTTCTTTCCCAATTTTTTTAAGATGGCAACGGAAGAGAATTCTTCAAGGGCGTGCAGAACTTTTTCATCAGCCCGTTTTAAACACTCCTGAAAATGGGTCTTTTCATCATGCTTTTCTATTCTTTTCTGGAATAAATCCTTTCCATCGTCAGGCTTTAAACAATCAATGAGTCCGCCGTGGTGGGACGCAATACACACTGCAAGAATTTTTCCCATTGCTTTGCCTTCTGACCCATAGCGGCAAAATTTTTGCCATACCCACTGTGCCCCCGCAGTGGAGTGGTCAATTTTTCCTCTCTGGGACTTGAAATCAACATAATCGTCATCAATATCGGGATCAAGGAGACCGGAACCTGATTGAATATAATTTTGAAATGATTGACTGTACTTACCAAGATCATGAAGAAGCCCCAAAAGTTCTCCAATTTCACCCAAGGCAATTTTCTCTGCAAATTGACCACATTTTTCGCCAGTACCCAAAAGATGCTCTTGTACGGTTTGTTCTTGTTGATCAGATTCTCTATAATGTGCGATAGATTGTAAAGACATTTGAGGCCTCCATTATAGGATTTAAATTTTCCACACATTACCACAGATGATAAGACAAATAGCGTCCTATCAAAATCATAACTGAATATTTTTTAACAATTGAAAAAACGTGAAGCACTAACAGAAAAGAACCAGATTCAACAAAATCTATCAGCAAACAACTGGCCTTCTGTCCCCAAAGCCAGCTTTATTCAACAAATCGGTGTCTGGTATATTTCAATTCTATACAGTAGATAACAAAATAGAGAAGAAGGCCAAGTAAGGCCATTCCCATAATACCCGCATACATTTCGGGATACATAAGAACCTGATAGGTTTCAATCACGATATAATAACCCAGACCATAGTTCGTTAGAGATTGTTCCGCGATAAAAAGAACTGCCACAGCAGTACCTACAGAAATTCGAAGCGCGGTCAGTACCGCCGGAATAGAAGCTGGTACATAAACATATTTAAATAGTGCCTTTCTGCCAGCACCGAGTGATTTTATTGAAAGAATCAACTCCTTTTTAAGCCCTGCCGCCTCATCCCGCACAACCACCAGAATCTGAAAGAAAATAATAATAGTGATAAGCACAACCTTTGAAAGATCGCTGATACCCATCAGTACATAGATTACAGGCAAAAATACAATCTTCGGAATGGGATAAGTGATAGCTATCAAGGGGCTGAAAAATCTATCGAGACCAGGCAGCTGCCCCAGTGCCAGCCCAAGAGGTGCCGCTGTTATTGTTGCCAGAAAAATTGCGGCAAGAACACGACCGGCCGAAGCAAGAAAGTGAATTCCGAGTTCCCCCAGAAAAAGTTCCCGGAAAAAGAGCGGTACAACAGTCAGAGGCGAAGGTAAAATGGCACGATTCATCAGCATGGCCGACAACTGCCAGAACAACAAAAGGAGAGCAATCCCAGCCAGAGTATTAAAGAGATTCACCTGGTTCCTCACTGCAAAACCCCTCGACTGATTTTTGCAAGCAGCTCACGTAACTCGTGACAACGGCCAGTGAATTCCACACTATTTTTATCAAGCCCGATAGCACCTTCAATAACAATAGGTGCTATTTCATTATGTTTACTCAAGACAAGGATCTTCTCACCAAGGATAACAGCCTCTTCAATATCATGGGTGACTGTGATTGAGGTAAGTCCAGATTCAGAATGAAATCTATTCATAACACCTTGTAATTCTTCACGAATTGGCGCATCAAGAGCTGAAAAAGGCTCATCCATTAAAAGAAGATCAGGCTTTAAAACAAGTGTTCTGGCTATAGCCGCCCGCTGTCGCTGACCTCTTGAAAGCTGAGTCAGATACATATCCCGCAGCTCCATGATCCCCAACCATTCAAGCCAGTAGCAAGTCTGTTCCTCAGCCTCCTCGGCTGTCAAGTTACCTGCTTCAGGACAATGGGTTCCATCGGGACCATAAAAAGCACGAATTTTATGACCCATCATCACATTTTCGTAAACAGTCGCCCAGGGCAGCAAACCATGATCCTGTAAAACAAGACCTGTTTCAGGACGCGGTCTGGTAATGTTTTTACCATTAATGAGGATTTGCCCCTGCCGCATCCTGATAAGCCCCGCAATCAGATACAGCAGGGTAGATTTCCCGCAACCGGATGGCCCTATCACAGCCCAGGATTCTCCACGACCAAAACGCAGATCAACCCCTGTAAAAATAGGTTTCGACAACGAATAACCAAAGGTGAGCTGCTGAATAGAAATCATAAACCGATTATTGAATCTGTTATGGCAGGAACGCTCCGTTTATCGACACCTCATAATCAAGTGCAGAGTCAAGCAGACCTCTTGAAATCATCCACTCTATTGTGTCTGCCCATTGTTCCTTTTTCGGTACTTCAGCAACTGGATATTGTGGAATCTTATAAGTCCCGGCAACATTTTTGGGCACTCTGATCTTTTTCAGCATAAGAGGACGATACTTGTCAGCGTTTGTATTGAGTTCAGTTGCTGCCATGTTCCAGGCTGCAACAAATTTTCTTACAGCCTCTTTCTTGTTGGTAATAGCATCCATACTGAAAGTCATTACCGAAGAACTCAAGTGCGGAACGATAGTATCACTCACCAGTTCAACAGCACCAGCGGTAATGGCACTTGAGGCAAGTGGTTCTGGAAGCGTGGCTGCCTTGATTTGCCCGGAGAGTAACAGTTGATAACGCTCCGGCAAACTTGCCACGGATTTGGTTGTAATATCACTGCTACTCAAACCCGCCTTATTCAGCATACGTTCTGTAATATAATCAATAACAGTATTTTTAGAGATAACCACCGGTACTCCGGCAAGTGCTTCGGCTGTCTGAACAGAGCAATTTTTAGCAGCAAGTAACCGAAACAGCGGTTCATTCTCATATGGTCTTCTGGCTGTTGTTACCACCTGAACGACCTGAGACTGACGATTGAAGTTTGCAACAGATGCCAATTCATTCAACATACCATCAATCTTTCCCGCCTGCATAAGCTGATCCCGTTGTAAGCCGCTGCCCACAGGTAAAATTTCCACATTGATACCAGCCTCCTTAAAAAAACCCTGATCTTCTGCTACAAAAACAGGCAGAACATCAGGGATTGGCAGCAAGGCTAGTCGCAAAACAGCTTTTTCGTTGGCAAAACAAGACGAAACACCGAAGACGAGGAAAACATAAAAAAACAGAAAAATCTTACGCATATCAATCTCCAAAAAATGTTGAAAATACATTAGAATGCCAGCAAGAAATTTACAAAAAAACTTTTTTACACATAAAAACAGTATCAAAATTGTATACGGTTACATCAGCAACAGCAATTAAAAAGAAATTAACAGGGCAAGATAAGGCTTTTGAAAAATTACATATTTCTAAAAACCTTATTCTCCAGGGAAATTCTAGGCTACGCCAATAGGCTGAAAACCACCTTTATCGTCAGGTAAATTAAATTTCTCTACAAGATTTTCAAGACTATCGTCAAGTGCGATAAGCTGCTCGGGCAAAAGTTGTTCCAGACCACGGTGAAGTTTCCCCTGAACAGGTTTGGGTGCTTTACTAAGAACATACTCCCCATCGCTGGTTATATAAAGATGTACTGTGCGCTGATCAGTCTTACTCCTGTCGCGATAGATAAGAGCCTTATCTTCCAGCTTGTCAAGCATATTAGAACAGGTTGAAGCATGAATAGACAGAGTTTTAGCCAACTCTGATACTTTTATGCCCGGAGTAGCTGCGACCTCTGCCAGCATCCACAACTTTGCTCCGCTCAAGCCACACTCTTTTTCTATTTTTTTCGAATAAGCTTGAGTTTCTTTAAATATCAGTCGCAGTTTCTGAAGAACTGCCTGTATCTGAAGATCTTTTTCTGTCATATAGTAAACTCTGAAAAAGTGATTTTTTTGGCTAATACACTTTTTTTTAGAAACTGACTACATTTTTTTTACAGCCAAACAGATAAAAAAATGGGTTTGGCTGTAAAAGTCATCCTCTAGTCAGCAGCATTACGAGCTTCAGCAAGCCAGGAGTTCCATTTTTCCTGATTTTTGGCAATCCATTCGTCTACATGACGCTCTATATCCTTCTGACTCTTCTCCCCATCATTCATCCTGGTATTCTGTTCGTTAATATCACCAAGTGGAAGAGCAAAAACTTCAAAGAATCGTTTGGCAGACGGATTTTCATTAATGAATTTCCTGTTTGCAATAATCTGTACATCAGAAACAACAAAACCCAGTTTTACAGGATCGGACACAGCACCTTCAATTCCTGAGACTGTCATTCGATCAACATTTTTTGCCTGGGCTTCTGTTGGCTTGATTTCAGGTACATTAATCCAGACAACATCTTTACCTGGCTTCAGTTTATGAATAGTCCAGTTTGGAGCCCAGGTGTAGAAAAAGATCGGCTCCCCACTCTTATAGCTGGCGAGAGTCGCTGCCATCCCAGCCTCGTATGCCGCCTTACTTGGCTCAATATCATCACGCAGATCGTACGCATCAAGATGATGATCAATTATAACTTCACAGCCCCAACCAGCAGGACAGGCGGTAAGATCAGCCTTACCATCATTATCCTTATCAAAAGCTTTCTTAACCTCTTCACGCTTAAAATCCTCAATTGACGTTATGCCAAACTGATCCGCGTGTTTTTTGGAAACAAGATAACCTTGCAAACCACCAGACTTAACGACATAACCAACCTTCTCCGCCTTTTCATCAAAGTTTTTTGGCAGTTGGGCATCATGCATAGGAAACCAGCCGTTTGCCCAATAATCGACATCACCCAGGCTTACTGACTTATAGAAAATAGCGTTTTGCAGATCTTTTGGTTTCTTTACCTTGAAACCAAGCTCTTCCAAGCCTCGACGAACAAGAGCCTCCTGAAAAAAGCCGGTATTCCAGGTAGCTCTTGCGGGACTTACCTTCACACCCTTACCAGGCATATCAGCAGCATCAACATTCAGTACAAACGGAGTGGTCAGTGTAAAGACAGCAAGTGCTGCCGCCCCTAAAATTTGTTTCATCATTTTTAGTTTCTCCTTTTACATAAATTGTATCCTTGATTTTTACTCTTTCCTGCCGGAAGCCATTGACTGGGTTATACGATCAAGCACAATGGCAACCAGCACAATTGACAAGCCTCCAATTGTGGCAAGACCGATATCAAGCGTATTCAAGCCCAGTACAACCGGTGCTCCAAGACCTCCAGCCCCAATAAGGGCGGCAATAACCACCATTGACAGAGCCATCATTATTGTCTGATTAAGACCTGCCATGATGGTAGGCATAGCAAGGGGAATTTGCACCTTGAGCAGGATCTGCCAACCAGTACCTCCAAAAGCCTGTGCCGCTTCAACAAGTTCAGGGTGTACCTGACGAATACCAAGATTAGTCAGTCTGATAATTGGCGGCATAGCAAAGATGATGGTTGCCAGCACACCGGCAACATTACCAATAGAAAAGAGCATTACAATCGGTACCAGATAAACAAAGGCTGGAGTCGTCTGCATTCCGTCCAGAAGAGGTCTGAGCAACCTTTCAAAGCGATTACTTCTTCCTGCACAAATACCCAATGGAATACCAACAATTGTGCAGAAAACCACAGAAGAAAAAACCATGGCCAGTGTAATCATGGTGTCTTCCCACATACCAAGCAAGCCAATAAAAACAAGGGTGGCAACGCTCCCGACACCAAGTTTTACTCCTGAAAACCGCCAGGCAATAAGACCAAAAACAATCAGTACAACGACAGGAGGCAAAGCAAGAAGCCCCTCCTCAATACCATTAAGAGTCACTTCCACCGGCCATTTTATCACCTGGAAAAAACCCCGGTAACCTTCCACCAGCCAGTCAACAAAAAGGGTAATCCAGTCATCAAGAGGGATAACCTTGTCTTCAAAATTAAACATTGCCACCTCCTGTAACTGATTGCTCAAAATGCGAGCCACTTTCCGCTCTGTAGAGTGTCTTCAGAAAACGATTTTTAGAGACAACTCCTTTATAATTACCCGCTGCATCAATAACTGGAACAGGCCAGGGATGCGATGCAACCTCTTGCAAAATGTCCTGTAAACATTCATCTTCCCGGACAGCCTTCGCCTCTCGAATAAAGGCTGTTTCGATTTTTGTCTTACCGTTTGCTGCGGCAATGGCATCACGAATGGAATCAATGGACACAACCCCGTAAAACTTATGTTCGGAACCAAGCACGTAACAATATTCCCGATCCTGATTATTGAGCAGTTCCAGAGTTGCTCGCGGACTGCCCTCAGGAGTATGCCAGATAACCGTAGGCTGGTTATCCCGAACAACATCACCTGCTGAAATCACCCCTGTAGGATCAACACCCCTGAAAAATGCTCGTACATAATCATCAGCCGGATTCTGCAAAATATCCTCGGGAGAACCCACCTGCACAACTCGACCACCTTCCATGATGGCAATTCGATCACCAATTCGAAGCGCTTCATCGAGGTCATGAGAGATAAAAACAATGGTTCGTTCGTGTCTGTCCTGCAGTTTTAACAGTTCGTCTTGCATTTCCGTACGAATGAGAGGATCAAGTGCAGAAAAGGCTTCATCCATCAACAGGATATCCGGGTCAACAGCCAGGCCTCTTGCAAGCCCTACGCGCTGCTGCATACCGCCACTAAGTTCATCAGGATAGGCATTTTCCCAACCATCAAGACCAACCTGTCTTAAAGCATCCAAAGAGCGTTCTTCACGGATCTTTTTGTCGACCCCATCAAGTTCAAGACCAAAGGCGACATTATCCAGTACTGTCAGATGTGGCATAAGAGCAAACGACTGAAACACCATACTGGTTTTGCTCCGACGAAAACGAACCAGCTCTTTTTTATTCATCTTCAGTACATCCTCGCCATCCACAAGAACCTGGCCAGAAGTTGGCTCAATAAGCCTGTTGAGCATCCGAACAAGCGTTGATTTGCCTGAGCCAGACAAACCCATCACAACAAAAATTTCTCCTTTATAAACCTCAAAACTTGCATCCTGCACCCCGATAGTCTGGGCCGTCCTTTCGTAAATTTCATCCTTACCTTTACCCTCACGCAACAGAGCCATAGCTTTATTTGGATTGTTACCAAAGACCTTGTACAGGTTCTTAACCTCGATTTTTTTCATTTGATTGTTTCTGATTTTACAGGCTGGACCTGAGTATAAATTGTATATCAGCCAGTTGTCGTACATCTTTAAGCAGTATTGACCTTTTGCCGAAATATTATTTTGTAGAATACTATTTTTATAAAAATATTTTATGGGAAACTAATTGTCAATAAAATAATTATTTTTTATAGTAGATTCAAATAAGTATGAGCTATTCAAAATTTACCTTTTTTCTTTAAAAAAAATGTATATCCTTTTCCTCGCACCAAAAAACAAACCAAACAACTCTGAAACGAGCTGCTATCTTAATAACCTTGAATAAAGAACATTAAACAGATGCGTTATATAATCGGAATAGACACAGGTGGAACCTGTACAGATGCGGTACTGATGGAAAGTAAAACAGGAAAAATTGTTACTACAACAAAAACCACAACCACTCATACCGACCTATCGATCGGCACGGGCAGGGCAATGGAAGCACTGCTGAAAAAAGCAGCTGTTGCCGCAAGCGAGATTGACCAGGTTGCCGTTTCATCCACCCTTGCCACAAACTCCATTGTGGAAAACAAGGGCGCCGAGGTTGCACTGCTGGTCATTGGCTACGTCAAGAACTTTAAACTCCCTGTAAAGGCTATGGTTTTCATCAAGGGTGGTCACAACATCATGGGGAAAGAAGAGGAACCTCTTGACCTGAAATATCTGGTAAACATTGTAAACGGGTTAAAAAATGATATAGATGCCTATGGTGTCTGCTCTGCCATGTCTATCAAAAACCCTGCTCACGAACTGGTTGCCGAAAAAGCAATTTCCATGATCGACCCAAAACCGGTATTTTGTTCCCATGAGGTGAGTTCTATTGCAGGGCTGGAAAAACGAGCCGCAACAGCCGGTCTCCACGCCAAACTGATGCCGGTCATGCAGGGTTATGTAGCCGGCGTACAAAAGGCAATGGATTCACAAAAACTCAACTGTCCAATGATGATTGTTGCCGGCAATGGTTCTTTAATCAGCACAGAACAGGTTGTTCTCCATGCAGGACTGACGGTTGCGAGTGGTCCTGCATGTACTGCACATTTTGCTACAACACAAACCAAAGAACAGGCTCTGGTTATTGATATTGGAGGAACCACGACTGATGTTACCATGATCGCAAACGGCAAGCCACTTATCACTGAAGATGGCTGCCAGATAGGTTCATGGAAAACCCATGTCGAAGCTGTTGATATGTATACCGGAGGAATAGGCGGAGACAGCCATGTTCGAACAGATAAAACGGGTAATATCAGTGTCGGTCCGATACGGGTAAACCCTCTTTCCATGACAGAATATGGGGTAAACCCGGAACAATGGATCGGGGTAGAAGGGGCTTCAAAACTTATTGTTCTCCTGGATGCTGACAACCCTCCTCAGGGAACTGAAGAACTTCTCAAATTCTTGCAGTTACACAGAACAACAACACCGGAACAGATCTGCAAATCAACCAAATATACTGGAGTCACCCTGGAAAGACAGCTCGAACGTCTCGAACACAGACAAAACATCACTATCTGCGGTTTCACTCCAACAGACGCCCTGCATGTACTTGGGAGAATTGATTTCGGGAACAGGGAGAACAGCATCAAGGCCGCGGAGGTTCTGGGACAATCCGGCAATATGAGTGCTGAACAATTCGCAGAAACAACAATAAATAAGACCCAGGAACAGATCGAAAATATTGTCATCGAATATCTGAGTCAACATTACTGGGAAAATTCTCTAAAAAAATTTATTTCAAGCCGTAACAATCATCCCGTACTCGGTGTTAATTTTACGATTAAAATACCTCTTATCGGTCTTGGTGCCGCCTCACGCGAGTTGCTGCCAAAGGTTGCCAAACGACTTGGCACAACCATAACCTTTCCAAACCACTGTGAAGTGGGTAATGCCATTGGAGCTGCTAATATTGCACGTCAGAACAGGGAAATTTAAAACAAGACAGATTGATCACCATTATCAAACAGAAAAAAGATGTAATTAACGGTCTTGAACATATTTCATGTACTGACGTTGTATATCTGTTCTAAGTTTTTTACGGATTCCCCAAAAAAACGCTTATTGTGTATAATATACTGTAAATTACATTCGCACTCTTTTTATTACTTCAGACAAGAGGATCATTATGAATATTGTGGATGGTTTGAGAAAACAGTTACGTTCGGTTATCGAATGGGAAGATCTGGACTCAGACCAGCTCTTTTACTGCTGGTCAAATAATGGTGATGAAATCAAAAACGCTTCAAAACTCATTGTTGGTCCCGGTCAAGGCTGTATCTTTGTCTACGAAGGAAAGATCAAGGCAGTCCTTGAACAGGAAGGTCTGTTCAGTCTTGCTACAGCGAACATTCCGTTTTGGACAACCATCAAAAAATTCATGCAGTTTTTTGAGAGTGAGCACAAAACAGGCTTCTACTTTTTCAAACGAACAAAGATACTTGACCAGAAATGGGGTACTACTTCACCAATCAAATATATCGACCCTCTCTATAATTTTCCTGTGGGTCTCCGTAGTTATGGTAATTTTTCCTTTCAAATAGAAGACCCGAAACTTTTTTTCACAACAGTGGTAGGCGATCACACCAACTATGCAGTCTCTGATTTCAGAGCTGTCATGGCATCCCGGCTCACCCAGCGCCTCAGTGATTTCCTCGCTGAAAAACGGCTTTCCTATGTAGAGATTGATGCCAGCAGGGATGAAATTGCTGCCAGCATGATTGCTCGCCTCAGCGCCGACTTCAACAGATTTGGTTTCAGGCTGACCGATTTCCGTATTGAAGGTCTTGACTATGACGACGAAAGCAAGGCAAGGATAGACAGGATAGGCGATGTAGCAGCCGATGTCTTTGCTGCCAAAAGTGCCGGTGTCAGTTATGAGGCTTTACAGAAACTCGATGCCCTCAAGGATGCCGCCCAGAATGAAGGTGGCGGTGCCGGAATGGGAGTCGGAATTGGAGCTGGAATCGGTATGGGACAAATGATGAGCAGCAGCATGACCGGGCAGACAGAACAACAGGATCCACAACCATCCACGGGGGACGACATAACAGGCAAACTGATCAAACTCAAAAAACTTTTTGAGCAGGAACTTATAACAGAACAGGAATACAACTCTAAGCGCCAGCAATTACTGGCACAATTATAGTTATGACAGATTGCTCCAGCTGCGGTGCACCATTACCCGCAAACAGTATCATCTGCGCTTATTGTGGTACAAGAAACAGTGTCGACCTGACAGGTCTTGACAAGATTGCTGTCGTTGAACCACAAAGTCCCAGAAAATGCCCGGAATGCAGAAAACACATGCAAACCATTAATGTCGGGCACAGTACAAAATTTCTCATTGAAAAATGTGAAAAATGTCACGGGCTTTTTTTTGATCCCGGCGAACTTGATTCTCTCCTTGATGCCAGAGTAATCGACGGTTCACGAGTCAATTACAACCGTATAAAAGAACTCGCAAAGACCAGACCACAAAACAGGGTGGCCTATCGTCCCTGCCCAGTCTGTTCGAGAATGATGAACCGGATGAATTTTGGTACCCGTAGCGGAGTTATCATCGACAGATGTCGTGAACACGGAATCTTTCTTGATGGCGGTGAATTGCGCCAACTTCTTGAGTGGAGACGTGCCGGAGGTCAACTTCTCCACGAACGGGCACAAAAAGCAAAAGAGAAAGAAAAGCAAAAAAGGGAAGAGGAACAAAAGAAAAAAGAAGCAGCAACACGTCAGTTCATCGCCCAGCATGATTATATCTACGGTGACAGGGAAAGCAGTGCAATCGATATTATTTCTTCTCTTTTTTCCAAAATTTTTGGCTAACACAACAACTACCACGGTGAGAGCTTGCATATCCAGTGACTTTGCAGTAAAAGAACTAAAATGACGAACTGAATTTTTATAGCAAAGGAGTTTTAGAGTGGAAAAGAAAAAATCTCTGTTACTACCTGTCTCTGTTGGAGTTGGACTTACCCTGCTGGTTGCGGTCATCGCCCTTACCGATGTGTTTTACCCACTGATCAATTATATCCATGAAAACAGTATCACTCCTTTAGGTGGAGTACTCTGCATCATCCTGGCCGTAGTCTGGATTGTTTGTGTCTACAATATACTGACCAGACTTGGCAACAACATGCTCCCGGACAAAGATCAGTAACAACACTGATTTACACAAAAAAAGTAAAAATAAAAAAGCCTGAGATGTTTGTTCATCGCAGGCTTTTTTTATTTCTCATTTATCAGTAACCTACTGATATCAACAATCTCAGCCGCCCTTGAAGGCACCATCCTTGAAAGAGTAACCAACGAAAAAGATGATACCAAGAAGCATCATAAATAGCCCAAACATATCTTTATGACTGGCACCCCAAATAATGTAGAGAGAACCGAGACCTGCACAAAACGGTGCCACAAATCTGCTCAGAAAACCCAGCTCATTAAAAGAACGCATTACCCAGAGGTAAATTGCAATATAACAAACATAGAGAAAGGCAATGGGCAGTTCGGAGATGTCCATAAAACCACCCCACCAGCCTTCAAAATTACCGTACCAAACCACCAGCCATATAGCAGACAGACAAAAGCCAAGAATTGCTGATGCAACGGTGCTGTTGGTCTTGCCATGAACCCGGGAAAACAGCTGAGGCATTGGTCCCTGACCACGATAAGCAAGGACATAAAGACCACGGCAGGATGCCATGACCAGACCATTAAGGGTTCCAAGACACGAAATAACAACAAAAACAGTCAGTAGTGTACCAGCAACATTACCAAAGATAAGAGAAATTACCCTGACAGGTGCAGCGTCACCTGCTATCAGCAGCTCATCATTGGATAATACGCCGGAAATACCGAGATAATAGAGAATATAGATCAAGGCAACTGTAAGAGTACCAAAGACCAGGGCACGCGGCAGGTTTTTCTGCGAATTTTTTAACTCGCCACTGATTGAGGTTGCCAGAATCCAACCCTCATAAGCAAATGCCGTGGCCAGCGTTGCTACAGCAAGACCGCCTACACTATCACCAACATTCCGGGCATTGACAGCAAAACTCTGGAAAGTCTGTCCAGAACATAAACCGACAACGGTACCGACGACAGCAACAAGAACCAGCGGTACCATCTTGATGACAGTAGTTGAAACCTGCCACTTGCCGGCAAGTATTGGTGAAAGAATATTCAGAGCAAAAAATAAGACCATATACAATGCCGACACCGGCCAGAGCAGGTGCTGAATCTTCAGCAAACCCACCGTATAATTTGCCGAGACCCAGGCAAGAACTGCAACAAGGGTAGGATAATAGATAATAGCCATAAACCAGCCAACCAGATAACTTACATTCCTGCCGTAGGCTGATTCAAAGTAATCCGATACACCGTTCACCTTATCCATTTTATTGGCGACAAGAGAAAACACATAGGCGGTAACCATCATAATCGCACCACCAATTCCCCAAGCCAAAAGAGCCACAGGCAAACTACCACCTGCCGCTTTCAAAACATCATCAGCCTTGAAAAAGACACCGGAACCGATAACAATACCGATTACCATCGCAACCGCTGTCCAGAATCCATACTTTTTCTGTAAATCTACCATAATCAACGCTCTCTACATAATTTGAAAATATTTCAACAACAAGTTCTTCATTATAGAATCAAACACTACATGCCTTAAAACAAGAGAACAACTCATTTCAAAAGCACAAATCCTTTTTAAATTCGCAGGAGTAACAAAACAACCGAATATTATCAAGGCAAAATCGACATAAGTTTAATTTAACAGGATATTTTTTATCTGGAAGACATACAGCGTAAATCAGGAAAGCCGGAAGGAAAGGTCATCGCCGATTTTTGCGAAAATAATCTATATTGACATAACCTGTATCCCGGATGTATTTTGTTTAATTCAGCTAAATTTAAGTAACCCAGGGAGAAAACAATAATGTGGCAGAATATTGAAGCAGCACCAGCAGATTCAATTTTAGGATTAACCGAAGCGTTCAGAAAAGATACCAATCCGCAAAAAGTAAATCTCGGTGTAGGCGTCTATAAGGACGACCAGGGACAAACCCCGATTTTACAATGTGTTAAAAAAGCCGAAGCCATTCTACTTGAGAAAGAATCCAGCAAAAGCTATCTGCCCATACCAGGCGATCCAGGCTATACCGCCAATGTACAAAAACTTCTCTTTGGTGAAAACAGTGAAGTCATAAGCTCAAAACGAGCGGCAACCGTACATGCTCCAGGTGGAACAGGTGCTCTTTGTGTGGGTGCAGCGCTACTGAAAAAATTTAATCCTGAAGCAAAAGTCTGGATATCTACCCCCACCTGGCCCAATCATAAGGGCATCTTTACCAGTGCGGACTTTGAAACTGCTGACTACGCCTACTACGACAATGAGACCCAAACTGTCGATTTTGAGGGAATGGTCAGGGATCTTCAAGCTGTTCCACAAGGTGATATCGTTCTGCTTCATGCCTGCTGCCATAACCCAAGCGGTGTTGATTTAAGCAAGGAGCAGTGGATAGAGGTGACTGATATAGCAAAAGAAAAAGGCTGGACTCCTTTTCTTGACTTTGCTTATCAGGGTTTTGCAGCAGGAACAGAACAGGACCGTCTTGCAGTAGAACTTTGCGCCAGGGCTGGTTTCGATTTTTTTGTGGCCTCGTCATTCTCCAAAAATTTTGGTCTCTATAACGAACGAACCGGAGCCTTAACACTGGTTAGCCCGACAGCAAAGGAAGCGGCTGTTGGTATGAGTCATTTAAAAACAACCATTCGCGTTCTCTATTCCACCCCCCCTGCCCACGGAGGTCTCATTGCTGCAACAATTTTAGGTAACAATGAACTCTACGATCTCTGGCAGCAGGAACTTGCCGAAATGCGTGATCGTATCGTTGCCATGCGCAGCAGCCTGGTAGAGGGTTTAAAAAAACGTAATGTCGCACGGGATTTCAGCTTTATAACAGAACAACGCGGTATGTTTTCATTCAGCAGTCTTACAGATGATGTTGTCATGTGGTTACGTAAAAACAAGGCCATTTATGTTGTTGACGGCGGACGCATCAATGTTGCTGGACTTACTTCATCCAATATTGATTATGTCTGTGATGCCATTGCAGAAGCGCTAAAGTAATCGACAAGACATTAACCAAAAGTTCCCGCTCTGCCTGGGGGAGCTTTTCTGATTTACAGGAAAAAGAATGAAAGCAATTACATTGCAGTTATTCCTTATACTGATTTTTTCTCTGGCTGTTACAGGCTGTGGCAGTGATAAATCAACTGCCATATACAGTCACTCTTTAGGTGAAGAACTCATTGATCTTGAAAAAGCATATAAAATTGGCGCCTTGACAGAGGACGAGTTCAACGATGCCAAAGAAAATCTTATTGACAGATATCAGTAATAAGTAAACAGAGGATTTTTTTTATGAAGATAATGCAGCGACTTTCTCTTTTTTTATTGCTGATGATAAGCCTTACCATCACAGGCTGTGGTGGAGACAAATCTCAAACATTACCACGCCCAGGTATTCAATCTACCGGAACTTTAGGACAAAAGCTCATTGATCTCTATGCAGCCTATCTCTCTGGAGCAATTGAAGAAGATAAATACCAGGAACTCAAGGAAGAGCTTCTGGAAAGATATGAGGAATAGATTTTAAACAAAAGAACAGGATGAGCCAAAGAATTAACAGATTGAGATTTCACTCATCATCTTGACTATGCAGGCAGGCTTTTATAATCAATACTCAGTCATTTTCCAGCAGTTCATTAACAGTCTGGATAATCTCCCGAGAATCAGCACTTTTTACAATAACCGCATCAGCTCCAGCCTCATAACATTGAAGTTGAAGCTCTTTATCGTTTTCTGCCGTAAAAACAATACGCTTTGGCATAACTTCCAGTTCACCAGACTGAATCTTCTGACATAGCTCAAGACCGGAAAGCCCTGGTAACTGATAATCAATAATGACTGCCACAGGCTTTTCCTGTAGCACAATTTCATAGCCGTCCTCTCCTGTCTCTGCTGTCAGGGGATGATAACCTTCCTTGTAAAAAAGCCGACTAAACAAACGCACAATAACCGGATTATCATCAACAATAACAATTTTTCTGGTTGTTGACTGATTATTCGTTGTTTCCACTTCCTGCGAAACAGTATGTAACAGCAGAAGTTCATCACCAGGCTGAACCATAAAGGATTTATCAGGTCGCAGTAAATCTGTTGTACCACGTCGAACGCCCAGAACCTGAACGCCCCTTGAAGCAGCAACTTCACCTATGCTCTTGCCGCCGCACTCAAATTGTTCATCTACAACAACCCAATCCGCCTGCGCAGAACAGGCATCCTGAACACTGGCTGACTGGATGGACTCAATTCCCGTTGCACTCAAGAGGTCAAAAGCAATCTGTCTTCCCGCAGAGTCAAAAGGTGAAATAATGGAATCTGCTCCTGCCCGAAGAATTTTTCGCTCTGTATGACGTTCTTCCGAACGAGCAATAATATGTAAGGTTGGATTCAACTCACGAGCCGTCAGGACAATAAACAGATTTAGTGGATCAGAATCAACCAAAGCCAGCAGCCCACTGGCGTTCTTGACACCAGCTTCCAGCAAGGTCGCCTCGCGGGTCGCATCGCCCTCAATAAAAAGAACCCCCATATCGAGACATTTTTCCCGCGCTTCTGAGGAGGTATCGATCACAATGAAACTAGCACCGGCTTCACGCAAATGCTCGGAAGCGACCTCTCCGACCCTGCCAAATCCACAAATAATAGTGTGTCCATCAAGTAGACTTATCTGCTTTTTCATACGTTTTCCCCTCATATTGCCACTCCACACCTTTTCCAGTAACGATTCAACAATGGAGTGACCAACAAAACCAAGAACAACAAATCCCAGTAAAATGAACACCACCGTAAAAAGCCGTCCTCCCTCTGACAGGTGATGAACCTCACCAAAACCGACAGTGGTTATAGTGATGACAGACATGTAGAGTGCATCAATAAAAGGATAATTATCGATAAACCAAAAGCCTGTCGCACCAAAGAGAATTGTGATAAAAAGCAGGAGCAGTGAAAGCGTGATTTTATTGAAAACAAAGACAGCCATAGGCTAGAATATTCTCTTCAAAATTCAGAGTGGCGGCAAGTCGTCTTATTATCCCCCAACTCTATCAAATACCATCAGGTTGTTAACGCAGGTGCAGTATATCACGGATAAAACATAAATTGCAGGAAAATTACATCGTTGCAAAATGCAGGAACAAGCCCTTTCATTTTCACAACAATGGCAAGATCGGAGTACACTGGTAAAATATATCCGAGATCACTTGAAAAACCTTGGTGAGACTACTCCTGTATTGTATGGTACGGAATGGTCTGAACTTTCATCAAAAAAAGCAAGCAGGACAGGAGCAAAAAGCAGTGCAAACTTACAAGAGACTACTCACTATTGCAGGTTCCGACAGCAGCGGCGGCGCAGGAATTCAGGCTGACTTGAAAACGTTTTCCGCCTGCGGCTGTTTTGGAATGAGTGCCATTACCGCTGTCACAGCACAGAATACTCAGGGAGTGCTGGCAATCCACAGTATACCAACAGATGTTCTGCAGAGCCAGATAAGAGCCGTAGTAGATGATATTGGAGTGGATGCCGTGAAAATCGGCATGCTCCACTCTGCTGAAGTTGTTAAGGCTGTAGCTCTGGTGCTCAAGGAATATCAGCTAAAAAATATCGTACTTGATCCGGTGATGGTGGCAACCAGCGGCGATCCACTTATCGAAAAAAATGCTATTACAGCTATGCAGGACGAGTTGTTTCCCATGGTACGCCTTATTACCCCAAATATCCCGGAAACAGAACTTTTACTGGGCGACAAACTGGACAGTGAAAACATCCTGGAAGCAGCATTAACCCTTTCTGACAAATACTCTACTTCAGTTCTTGTCAAGGCCGGACATTTAGCAGACAAGGAAGTGGTTGATGTGCTTTATAACAATGAAACTAAACAACTGCACAGTTTTACCAGTGAACGGCTGACAACCCGCAACAGTCACGGTACTGGCTGCACCCTCTCCTCAGCTATTGCTTCCTTTCTGGCACACCGCCATACCTTGCCGGAGGCTGTCGGCAAAGGTCTGGATTACGTCCATGATTCTCTTGCAGCAGGGTCAAAGTACAAACTTGGTCAAGGACACGGCCCCGTACATCATTTCCACAATTTTTGGAAATAGTTATGAAAAATGTTCTCATCATACTGGCAAGCCCAAGAAAACATGGCAACAGTGAATTGCTTGCCCGGCAAGCCGGAGAGGGAATCAAAAAGACAGGAGGCTCAGTGGAATATGTCCGTTTAAACGGTTTAAACATCAGCCCATGCCAGAGTTGTGGCGGCTGTAACACCACAGGCAACTGCATCATCAAGGATGATATGGCAGAATTATACACCAGGGTTGATATAGCTGATGCCGTTTTGCTGGTCAGCCCGGTTTATTTTTACGGTGTTACCGGACAATGCAAGATATTTATTGATCGTTTTCAGGCCCGCTGGGCAAAACGCTACCTGTTGAAAAACATTTACCGTGAAAACGAAAACCGCAAGGGCTACTTTCTCTCGACCGCTGCAACCCACGGAGAGAATATGTTTCAATGCTGCAAATATACTGTCAGATATTTCTTTGACGCGGCAGGGTTTACTTTTGATTACAACGATTCCTTTCTGGTACATGGCGTAGATGAAAAGGGAGCAGTCAAAAACAGATATGACCTGCTTAACGAAGCAGAAAAATTTGGCAAAAGGATTATTCGTAGAATAAATGAACATACATAGATTGCAACCCAAAAAAAGGTTCCAATCACCTTTAAAATTTAGTTAAATTAACCGTATATATTTAATAAACCCTTTATTAGGAGGAGATTTTATGGATTTTGGAGCACTACTCACCGACACGTGGAAAAAATTTATCGACAACATTGTTCACTTTATTCTCTTTTTTCTTGTGGGAACACTACTCTGCCTTACTGTCATCCTCATTCCCACAGTACTCGGCGGCTGGGTAAGAGGCTTTATCCAGCTTGTAAAAAACGGTGAAAAACCCGAGTTTAGTGAACTTTGGGATTTCAGCAATTATCTGCAAATGGCCTTTTTTTGTCTCGTCTGTGGACTAATAGTTTCAATTGGCTACGCGTTGCTCATCATTCCAGGCGTAATTCTCTCCATCTGGTTCCTCTACTCCATGTTTTTTGTGGCCGATAAAAACATGAATTTCTGGGAAGCAATGATGCTCAGCAAAACTAGAGTTGGAGAAACTGGTTTCTTTAATCACTTTGTCGTTTTTATTATTCTTTTTATCATCAATGCCCTGGGTTCCTTGGCTGGTGGTTTGGGAACACTTGTTACCGGACCTTTTGGCTTTTTGCTGCTAACAATTGTCTACACCGACATGATTGAAGGCACCAACCTGATTGAAAACGGTACTGAATAATTTCAGATTTACTTCGTTTTATCACAAATGGATCATAGAGATATTCCCTATGGTCCATTTGTTTTTGTAAAATCTCTCTAAAAGGCATACTATTCATACAGCAGAAAACCTGCGACTCTAACAGGATAGAATTGTAATATAGCTAAAGACGGATTATTTTACGCTCCATTTTGCAAATATCATTACTGCTGTGAATAAATGAGATTACCCCCTATTCCCATAAGTTTTTTGTTAAAACTGCGACCCGCCCTCAGGTGGTTGACAACTTTGCGCTCTACGCCAAAGGCCATTGCCGGCGGTTTTGCCCTGGGAACATTTATCGCCTTTACGCCAACAATTGGCCTGCAAATGGTCCTGGCGGTCATTCTCTCAACACTATTAAATTACAATCGTCCGGCTTCCATATTACCGGTCTGGATTACCAATCCAGTAACAGTTGCTCCAATTTTTACTATCAACTACTGGCTAGGGCAAAAAATATGGGGTGGCCCCCAGGTTTCTGAGGTGTCAGGGCTTTTCATTAACATCGGGGTCACCATGGCAAAACTCGACTTCTGGGAATCCAGGGAACTTATATCCTCGGTACTCCGGCTTGGACCAGATTTGATTATTCCTCTTTGCCTTGGCAGTTTAGTGGTCTCCACAATTTTTGCCATCATTGTCTATTTTCCGATACTACAGATTCTCTACTTTCTGGCAGAACGCAAAAAAAGACGAAAAAGAAAACTGTAAACCCTTTTAAGAGAATACCGCTCTTGATTACTTCTCCGCAAATTCAACGGTCATTTGGCAGTTATGACAATCAAAGACAAGTTTATATCTCCTGCTCTTATCGGTGATATAAAGCGGTTCGGCATTGCCCTTTCTGCCTTTACCGGAACAGATACCATATTGTGCACGCACACAGTATTTACACTGCATCAGTGGACGTTTTTGCCCAGCTCCTGCGGATACATCAAGCCCATGTTTGTTATAAAACCTCTCGGCAAATGCGTTAGAAATATCTGGAAATTCACTGCTATCGGAGGGGTAAACAGCGACTGTTTCGGGCATTAAAAAACGTCTTTCAGGACGGGCAGACAAACGCTTCAGCAGATGATTGGCAAATCCGCTTCTCCTCAATTCATTAAAAGATGAAACAGCAACAAACATATTCGGCTCAAGCTTCACCTGCACAGTCTTTACCGTGAAAATAGTTTCTCCACTTTTTTTAAGCTGCTTCTCCGCAGCTCTCGCTGATTTACCCGGATTTTTCGCAGCCTGATATTGTTGAGCAAGGCGGGTTTCAGAACAAATACCATCCTCATCAACAATAATGAGCCGCAAGGCATTATCCTGATAATCGAGAGTCAGTGTCAGAGCAATTTTTCTACACTGCTGACTTCTCTCAAGCTCCCTGTTAAACTGAACATCAACATTTCTATAGAGTGTTATTGCCGGTAATGGTTTTACTGATTTTGCAGGGTAAATCAAATCACCATCAACACGGTTCACTGTAAAACCAACAAGTTCATTTTTCTCATCAAAGAAGGAACAACCATCACCATTATTCAGTTTTTCAAAACTGTTCAGCCGAATTGCCCTGCCCTTAAAACCAACAACTCTCCCAACAGGCTCCCCCAAAGATTTCGGACTACGCACGGCTGCCAAAGCTGTCTTTTTCTGGTGCAAAAAATATTCTGTTGTTCCGCGATTAAAGGACTTTGACAAATTTGGGGTAAAAGAAAAGCTGCATTTCCCGGAGGCAAGACTCTGCAAATCAGATCGCCGCTCCAGAATATTATCCAGCGCCTGTCTGTAATACGCGGTAACATTTTTTACATATTGAACAGGCTTCAAGCGTCCTTCAATCTTCAACGAGCTGACTCCTGCATCAATCAACGACTCCAGACTTCTAGAAAGGTTAAAATCCTTTAGTGAAAGGACGTATTCATCCGCCAGAACATTTCCCTCAGCATCAGACAATTTATAGCGATGCCTGCAAAACTGGGCGCATTGTCCACGGTTCCCGCTTCGCCCTGCCACAGCCTCACTGATATAACATCTGCCGCTATAGGATACACAAAGTGCTCCGTGAATAAATGCTTCCAGCAAAATGCTTGTCCGGGAACGAATCTCCCTTATTTCCGCAAGGCTTAATTCACGCGCCAGAACAAGCTGCTCAAAACCCAACTGCTCGAAAAACTGTACCTTCCCTACAGTTCGATTATCACATTGGGTGGAAGCATGGAGGGGAATGGGGGCCAGATCACATTCAAGAAGTCCCATATCCTGAATAATCAAGGCATCGACTCCTGCCTCATAAAGCTGATGGATGAGAGCCTCGGCCTTTTTTATTTCAGAATCAAGGAGCAGGGTGTTCAAGGCAACATAAACACGGGCAAAATATTTATGCGCATACCGCACAAGCTGTTCGATGTCTGTCAGACTGTTGGCAGCAGCAGCACGGGCACTAAAAGCGGGAGCACCGATATACACAGCGTCGGCGCCGTGATTGATCGCGGCAAGACCACAATCAAGATCACGCGCGGGAGATAAAAGCTCTATTGTACGCTTAGCCACAAGACAACCTAAAAGCCGAGATCTTCGTTAATCAGAACCACGATTGTACGCTTTTTGGGAAACGATTTTTCATTAATTGTCCAACTGTTACATATTCGGACAGGACTTGCGCAATCAGCACAAACAGCGGTTTTACGACATGGAGTCTTCATCTCGAGACGCATGGCGTTGACAGGAGCAGCATATTCCTTAATCCTTGCCATGGCTGTTTCCAGATCAGGCACAAGCTTGTTGCGACCAACCAGAACAATGACATGCTTCGGACCAAAGGTGAGTGCCGCAACACGGTTACCATACATATCAAGGTTGACCAGGGCTCCATCTTCAGTCAGAGCGTTGGTTCCAGTAAAAAACAGATCCGTCAGCAAAGACTGACGACGTATCTCAATTTTCTCCTCGGCTGAAAGCTGAGGTAAATCGGATCGAAGCAGGTTGACCCCGTCAAGTTTACAGACAGCGTCAAAGATGCCGGTCTCCTTCAGGGTCATGGAACCCCCGAAACCGATAGTTTTTACCTCAAGACCCGGCAGGATTATGTCAAGAACCAATTCTTTTGCTGCCACAGAACTCTCTGCGAGATGGGCATCAAAATTATTTTTTTTCAGGTTTTCACAAACATTCAACAGTTTGTTCTTCCAGTAATTATCAATCGGATTTTCCATCGTCCTCCAGTCTTCCCAAATTTGATTTAGAGCTGTTTTCTGCTGACAGACAGAGAAGAATATACATTCATAACTCAGATTTCACCACAATGGGCATGACCCCCGCACAGCGATATAACCTCCTTACAAAAGGAGAGGGCCTTAAAATTTTTCATCACATTCAAGACCTTTTTGTGATTTGCAGTATCCCTTACTTTTTTTTGCCGGACTTTGCATCCGCATGGCAGCAACAGCGGTAAGCGGAATCCTGTCTGCACCTTCACAAGCCGCATCATTTTTCCATTTTGTCTGCTGACAAACAGTAGAAGCAATAACCGGTCCAGCCATCGGGACGTAGAGTGGATACCAATAGGTCACACGAAGATGAAGCACGTTAACATCCTGAATGGTTTTATTCCCGCTTTTGCCCTTTTCCAGTGATCTGAACCTGAGATTATCATTGGGAATCTGATCATCATCCGAAAAATCAAGAAAATCTTTTGCCGAAGGACTCAATCTTTCAATGCGAATCAATCTTTCCTTGCTTTTAAATTCATCCAGAACCTTTTCCCTTGCCACCTGAAAAGTCCCTATCTGATCACCGCCTTTTTCCGCGTATGAGTAAAGCGGAGCCATACCTCGCGCAAAACCCTCCTTGACCGCTTCAAAATCTGCGTTATTCAAACTGCCGGCACGTACAGCTTCATAGGCAGCATAATTCAAGGTGGTTTTTGCATGATAAATAAGAGCAAACTGGATAGTTGCCATTATCAAGAGGAGCATTGCCAGTAAAATGGCCAGTAATTCGACCATACTCTGACCTTTAGAACCTATTCTGTATAGTTCTCTTCTCATTCTTTCATGAGTTCGAGCAGACGTTCCATCTTCTTTTCGCCCGCCTTCCTTATCGGATCATCTGCATTCAAATGCTCCTGCATATCAACAAAAACACGCAGAGCTTCCTGCAAATGTAATACCCCAAGATTGTACCACGCCTTACTGTACTTGCTATCACGTATCAGAACCTTCTCGTAGGCCATGACAGCCTGACGAGGCTGCCTGTTCTTGAGATAAGAGTTCCCGAGGTAAAACCAGAATCCGGCATCATTGGGAACCTGAGAGGTAAGAAACTCATATTGCCGTACAGCTTCCACGTAATCGCCACTCTTATAAACCTCGAAAGCCTCATTTGCCTGTTCTACCGACAATTTATACTTATGAGTATTACCTGTGCCTCCCGCACAACCAACCAAAAAGGGGAAAAACATGACAATTAACATTATACCTCGTACCATAATAATCTATCCCCAAGTTCAATATTCAAATCCTCTATCATCCCTGCACCAAGTTCTAAAACCATTGCTGCCGCAGAACAATATGACATTCGCCAGGGCAAGACTTTCTTGACTGTTTTCACAACCTCATATTTTGAACTCAAATAAACAAGATCAATCGCATACAGCATAAAAAAACTGTGCACAGAGTGACAGTGATTAATAAGAAACCCGTCTCGGGCAGCACCTTCTGGTCTAAACAGCAGCCCTCTTGTCCTTTCCCAGGCACTTTCTGTCAGCTGTACTGAACCCAGAAGCACCCTGCCCTCTCTCTCCAGTCTGCCTCTTTTCAAAATATCACTCGCTAAAAAAGACCTTCATTGAGAAATTTTATGATTATGGGAAATGCCAGAATAATGAAGGTTGTTGGGAAAATAAAGATAATAAGCGGACCAACAAGCTTTACCGGAGCTTCCATCGCTTTTTTTTCCGCCCTCTGAAATCTCTCTGTTCGTCGCTGTTCCGCCTGAATTTTCAACACCTTGCCAAGCCCGGATCCCATCTTTTCCGCTTGTACAACAGCATTAACAAAGCTTGTAAATTCATTTATTTCAAGTCGCTCAGCCATACGTTTCAGAGCCATTTCCCGTTTTACGCCAGAACGAAGATCTCTTAATACAATTCCAAATTCATTAACCAGCGGACCTCTTGGTCCCTTTTTTCTGGCCTGCTCAATAGCACCGGAAAAGTTTAAACCAGCCTGAACCGCCATTGAAATAAAGTCAAGATAAGCAGGCAGCGTTCGCAAAATCCCATCCACCTGTCTTTTACGTAAATCGCGCATCCATATATCAGGATAGAAATAACCAATCAGAGGGAAAACAAGAACAAAAACATTATTCCACTGTCCTGCAAGTATAAGAGCTATAAATCCAACAAAGAGCGTTAACAAACCGGAAACTATTTTAAGTGCAATCAGTTCCTCGGCAATCATCAGATAGGCCACACCATTTCGCTCTATCTTTTTCTCGACAGACTCAATAAATGAATAAGGAATATAGGCACACAGATAGTAAGCAATTATACGTACCATCGGCCAGACGACAGCCAGAGATCCCGGCAGGGGATCTTTGAATTCCCGATCATCTTCCGGCACCTCTTCATGCAGCCCTGCCACCCAGTAAAAAAGAGTGACACAGGTAAGAAAGACAAAACCCAGAGATAATAACAGGAACAAATCGTTTAGCATTACACATCAATTGTGGTGATTTTTCTTATAGCCAGAAAACCCAAAACCTGCATGGCAACAACCAGCGCAAGCACAGCCCAACCCATCTGAGTTGTAAAAAGCTTGCTCATTGCCGCCGGTTCAATACGCAACAAAACAATAATGAGCAAAACAGGCAGGGAACTCATAACAATCCCCTGCAATTTTCCCTGAGCCGTGAGACTGTCTATCTTGCCCTCCATGCTGAGCTTTCGCCTCAAGGTGTCGGCAAGTGCTTCAAGGGTACCAGCAAGGTTACCACCAACCTCCCGGGAAATTCTAATTGCTGAAATACAAAGAGAAAAATCTTCAAGGGGAACCCTGGTTTCAAGATGATTGAGGGCAGTATCAAAATCAACACCCAACTTTATCTCTTTGACATAAAGCCCAAATTCCTGATTTACAGGCTCTGGTGCTTCCTGTACCAGATTCTCGACTGCCGTGGCAAAGCTGGCACCTGCTTTTAAGGAATTCGCCAACATAACAAGAACATCCGGTAACTGCTTTTCAAAGGCCTTGAGGCGTTTTCTCAAAAGAAAATCAAGATAAAATTTGGGAAAAACAAGAAGTAGAACAAGAGCAAGTATCGCCCAGGTAATATGCCCGGAAAGAACCCAGACCAGAGCTGGAATAACCAAAAGCAAAACAAGATAGATGTTGACGAATCGTTTGGCATCAACAAAGACAAACATACGGGTAAACTGCATACTCACTGATTCAGCGGCACTTGCCTTGGTATCAATCACTCGATCAGCAAGATTGGAGAAAAAAAGCCAGGCAAAAATTGCAGCAGCACTACCAGCAAAAACCGCTATAAGAATAGGAAACAGTTCCATCACGCCTCTTGTTCAAAGATGTTCATATTGACCTCAACGCCACGACTCCGCAAATCTTCATAAAACTCCGGCACCCTGCCGGTAGCCTTGAATCTTCCCAGAATTTTGCCATCCTCATCAACACCTGTCTGTTTAAAAATGAAAATATTCTGCATCTGTACAGTTCCACTTTCCATGCCTGTTATTTCAGCAATATGGGTAATCTTACGACTACCATCGGAAAAACGGGATTGCTGAACGACAATATTGATAGCTGAAGCAATTTGTTCCTTAATAGCCTGCTCAGGTAAGTCCATGCCCGCCATCATGACCATGACTCCAAGACGAGCTACAAGGTCGCGGGGATTGTTCGCATGGGCGGTCGTCAATGAACCATCATGCCCTGTATTCATTGCCTGAAGCATATCAAGAGCCTCACCACCGCGACACTCACCCACCACAATACGATCAGGACGCATACGCAGGCAATTTTTGACAAGATCACGAATCGTCACGCCACCACTACCTTCCATATTGGCTGGCCGCCCTTCAAGAGTCACAACATGAGGCTGCCCAAGGGTAAGTTCCGCAGAATCTTCAACTGTAATAATCCGCTCACCAGAGGGAATATAATTACTCAAGACATTTAAGAATGTAGTTTTACCACTACCCGTACCACCAGATATAATGATATTTTTCTTATTCTTGACGGCGGTTTCCAAAAACTCTGCCATACTCTCGGACAGGGCTCCAAAACCAATAAGATCATCAACACCAAGTTTCTTCCTGAAAAATTTTCTGATAGTAAGGGTAGGCCCATTCAAGGCCAATGGGGGGATAACCGCATTGATACGGGAACCATCCTGAAGACGTCCATCCACCATGGGGGAACTTTCATCAATACGCCTGCCCAGCGGAGCGACGATCCTTTCAATTATAGCAAGAACAGCATTGTCGCCACTAAAGCCAATATCTGATTTCTGAAGCCTGCCATTGCGCTCGACATAAACGTTTTCATAACCGTTAACCATAATCTCGGTAATAGAATCATCAGCGAGAAGCCGCTCCAGTGGACCCAGACCAACAGCTTCATCCAGCACCTCCCGGGCAAGTAAGATTCTGTTCTTGTCCGCTGGAAGTTCTGTATCAATTTCCTTAATGATGCCATCAATAAGTTCCTTGACCATCAACCGTAGTTCGGTATCATCCATGGATGCAACATCGGTGCGGCGCAGATCCATTGCCAGCATCAGTTTCTGATGAATCCTGTGATTCCAGTAATAGCGACTCTTCTCATCGGCGAAGGATTGCTTTTTCCCTTTTTGGGATTGCTGTAAAACTTCCGGGTCAACCGACGAATCCAGCACGGAAATATCAGCTTCCAACTGACTCTCCGAAGCTCCAGGTTTCTTGCCATCTCCACGAACGGCAGCAACAGCATCACCGACAACAGACAGAACATAACTGCCTATCTGGATCTCGTCCTTATCACTGAGAGGCCCAAAGGAAGATACAGCACTGCCATTAACACGCAAACCAATGCCGCCGGAACAATCCATCACAAAAAGCCCTTTGGCTTTGGACTCGATTTTGGCATGGGTAGATGCTATACGCCAACCTTTCAGAATTACAATATTTTTTGCAGAGCGACCTATGGAACAGGAGTTTTGGCTACAGGGCACCTTTTGCAGCTCATTCCCCTTGGAATTTTTTAAGATAATTTCAAACATATTTTATCCGTTTTGCGAGTCTCTGCTGTTAATCAAGAATCTTGGTTCCTTCAACGATCTTTGCATATTCTGTTCTTATCTTCTTTGCTTTTTCAAGTGCAGCCTTGTTCTCTGGAGAATTCACATCATGAATGGTCGGCGTGACAAAGATCACCAGTTCAGTTTTATTGTTTCTGAAATTACTGGATTGAAACAGGGGGCCCAGAACAGGCAGGTCGCGTAACCAAGCAACATCGTCATTGCTGATACCACCCACCTCCTTTAAAAGACCTGAAATAACCAGGGTTTGCCCCTCAAGCATGCTAATATCTGTTTTGGTTGATCTGGACTTTATCCCTTTAATAGTACCAACAGCAGTATCATCATCTACTTCACTTACCTCAGTCTCCACATGAGCGATAATATTGTTATTATCATCGACCACTGGTTCTATTTTGAGAATAATTCCGTATGGCTTGAATTCTACATTCACCTGACCTTCAGTACTGGTTGTGGGCATGGGATATTCACCACCAGCAAGAAACTCCGCCTTGCCACCGGATCTCGCGCTGAGACGGGGCTGGGCCAATGTAACTGCGTCACCGCTCTGTTCACTGAGATTGATTTTTGAGGTTATATCTGCCGCAATACCGAAGTAACCAGCACCAACACTCAGGTTAGCATTACCTGAACTGGCAAAGACACTTGAAATACTGGAAGAGTTTAAAATTGTTCCGCCATTGCGTGTTACTTCTGAACCAAAACCAAAGGAAGGACCACGAAAGGCATCCGCCCAGTTAATACCAATACTTTCGGTAAAACTTTTGGCGACTTCCATAATCTTCACATCCATATAGACCATTTTGGAAGCAACGACAGCCTCCTTTTTACTCATATTGATGAAGTTTGGATACCGACTTTCTACCAGCTGAATTAATTTGGCATTCTCCTCATCAACCTCACCAGTTACAACTGTATTATTCCCAAGACGGTTGATTTTAATATGTGGAATATCAGCCAGCAGAGCTGTTACCTCCCTGTAGGAGTCTGCTGGTCTGACAAGATTCAGTACATCTTTGTAACGCTCCATTATACGATCGAAAACAGCCTTGTCTGCCGCAGCAACCGCCCCCTCTACAACTGTCAGTTCACCAACCTTTTTAACCCTTACCCCCTTGATACTCTTTACCAACTGAACAATTTCAGTATAACTGTCGATTTTTTCCTTCTCGATGACCCGCACATCTATTCTGCGTTCCTTGCCATTATCCAGCCAAATATAAAGAGTGGTCACCCCAACAGAGTTAGCGAGCACCACAAGCTGTCCCTGGGAAAGAATTGAATTACTCAGAACCTTCGGATTACCCACAGCCACTCTATCAATACCGGCAATCGGAAAAACACGAATTTCCCCAAGATACATATTAACATATGCCGTATCTCTCATCTCAAAAGCAGCAACCCTCACCCTGTTTGATGAAAAGGCCGATACAGCAAAAGACAATAGCAGCAGCAAACAGCAACCAGACGTTAATATCTTCCATATCTTTTTATTCTGTTTTTGCATCCTCTTTATTCTCCACAGCCTCTTCTTTCACGTTATTAAAATCACCTACTGTTACAGTGAATTTCCTGGCAACACCATTTCCTGAACCGCCCACAATAAACTCAACCTGGCGAACCGGCCTGATCCCTTCCTCACTTCCCCCGTTTTTAAAATTGTTTATAAAATCAGGATCCTCTGCCGCTGTGACACCAGTTATACTGGTTCGTTGTTCCGCATCATTATAAGCTTTGCCAAGCTCCTTATCACTCAATTCATTGCCGGCAGCATCATAATACTTACCGTCGGCTCCCTTATGAACACCTGACACAAGTTTACCGTCTGCTGTATAAACATTGCCATCCGCATCTGTCGTAAAAAGGTCCGATGCCTTTACAGGATGATCGTTGGCATCAACAAGCTTGCCGTCCGCATCGACATGCACCGCCATACCCGCTTCCGCCGCGTTATAGGCTTTGGCAAGCTCCTCACTGCCCAGCTCATTACCATTGACATCATAATACTTGCCATCGGCTCCCTTATGGACACCAGGTACAAGCTTACCGGCAGCAGTATAAACATTGCCTGCCGAATCTGTTTCAAAAAGTTCAGATGCTTTAACAGGATTACCGTTGACATCGACAGGCTTACCATTTGCGTCAACATGCACAGCCGTGCCTGCTTCTGCCGCACTATAGGCTTTGGCAATATCTTCGCTGCTCAGCTCATTACCGTCGGCATCATAATACTTGCCATCGGCTCCCTTATGGACACCAGGTACAAGCTTACCATCAATAGTATAAACATTGCCTTCTGCGTCAGATTTCAGGATATCTGAAGTCTCAACAAGGTTACCATTCTCATCCACCAGTCTCCCCGCAGCGTCAACATGTACCTTTGGTGGATCAGCCAGGGAAACAGTGCCATCCTTCCCCACTCTCAGTTGACTGGTGTTAAGCACCTTACCATCCGCACTAACCACTTCTCCATCCTCATTAACATGTACTCCTTTAAGAACCTTGCCATCGGCAGTCATAATATTGCCATTTTTATCCTGAATAAACCCCCCCTCCAGGGTCTGATAGCCATTAGACGCAAGTACATTACCTTTTTCATCGACAAGAACACCCTCCTGACCAGCGACCAGACTACCAGTGCGAACCCGTGCGCCATGTTCGTCAAGGATCTCGCCATTCTTGCTTACGGTCAGCCCTCTACCAACGAGCACCTTGCCATCTTTTGTTACCAGGAGCCCGGCATCATTGAGCGTGACATTCGGGTCGGTGAGAACAACACCATCCCTTGTAACAAGTTTACCATCAGCTCTGCGATCAATTTCATCGACCGAACGATTATGAAGTTTTTTAAGAGCCTCTTCCTGCATCTCTCGGGAATTAGCAAAGAGATCACCACGCCCCATTACCCGGAAAGGAGCACCGCCACGATCTTTATCGTTTCTGAGCACCGCGATAATATCTCCTTCCTCACGGGCAACAGCAAGAAGCGCAGCTTTTTCAGGGGACAGCTCAAGGGTAATGGTCGAATAACTCTTACTGGTTCTAACCACCTCGTCATAGTTATAGAACTCATCGACATTGGGTCGTGCCGACTTTTTGCCCGTAGCAAGAACCCGTACCATATCAAGTACCGGTATAATAATATCGCCCGATTTATTCTCCTCGCTTACATCATCACCAGAAGGAGATATACGGGAATAAATATCCACGTAATTTCCTGGTCTGATCAAGCCCGATATCGAATTGAGGTCATCTACCGTAATGGTGATCGCCCTGCGTCCTTCCCTGATAGTCCCGGAGAAATCTTTGGCTATATTCAAATCGATTATTTCCTCATCAATAACCCGGCCCCGAGAAACAGGACGGGTTACAATGGCACCATCCACACTTGCAAAAGTTGAGGGAGTGATTGCACCTATTGGCACATAAGTGGAGGGAATATTGCGCACTGCCACAGTATCAACAATGATCTTGTCACCTATTTTCAAATCTTTTGCTGCAACCACCACCGCGGTCTGCTCTTGCGCTGGTGGAGTAAGTCGTTTTTCAATTCTTTTTTCAAGAATTTTCAGATAGATAAATGTTCCAAGAGCTGCAGCAAGACCAAAGACAAACGCTGCAAAAAATCTTCGCCAGGTTTTATTTTTCAACAGTTTAAAGATTTTCAAACTGAACTCCCCATGCAGTTAGTTAAACAGTTTTTTGATTTTTTTTATAAATTTTTCCACACTCTCATAGCCCGGAATTTTTTCCTTAATATCATCAGGTAATTCGAAATCATTTAAAAAATTATAAATTTTGTCAATCTTGTCAGTAACCTCATGTACCTTTTCATCTGCCCTGGAACCTGGCGGATCGGAAATAGATACGGCAAAGGCATAACTTTCAGCCTTGTTAGCAAAAACAGTCTGTAACTGTTTGGTGACAGATGGTGCCGCCATGAATGCAGTGAGAAAAATCGTTACAATAACAACATATTCGACCGTACTCTGACCTCTCTGGCTGCCAAAACGATGCATCTTCATCTCATTGCTCCACCAGGTTCATAACAACCTGAGTTTGACCGTAAAGTCTGCTGATAACAATATGGCTCTCCTTGTTCCTGTATCTGAAAAGCTGCACAGAGCTCTCAGGTGTCTGCCGACTCATCTCAACGCTCCAGCCATTACTGGTGTAATATTGTTCATAATAATTGCGATTGGCTTCAATACTATGACCATTGCTAATGAGCAGCACTCGTCCCTTTTTACCCGGATCGGTCATGGAGTAATCATTAATCATTCGGCTTCCAGGTAAAGTCGGTACACGTTTCTTAACCCTGAAACCAGGTTCTTTCTCCCGAACATCAGAAACCGCCAGATAGCCACGAACCATTAACGCGTTTTCCTGCTGAACCTGTACCGTATACAGTAAATTACCTTTCAAGCGGCTAAGAATATGCCAGGGCTCCACATATCTTTCCTTAACACTGTCTTTCCTGACCGTTTGCCATTTCTTTCTGTAGAATCGAAGTATATCCTCTTTTTTATAGGCTCCCGTAAACATATAGACAGTCATCGGCAGCCCCATTACTCCAATATTACTGCTTACCTCTGTAACCTCAAGCCAATCAGGGGTTTCTATCTTGCCGACAGCCTCTGCCCGCACAGTAGTTACCAACAACAACAGGATAAACAGAAAACTGATTCTATTCATTCTCCACCGCGTAATAATACAAACCACTTGCCTTGTGGATTGTCGGCTTTTTCTTTTCCCCCATACCATCCGTTGAGTTCCCCTTCAGGTGCTCATAAGGAACAAGATCATCCTTTACGTAACCAAAATCGGGAAAGTGGGGAAGTTGAATAGTAACAGGCAAGATCCTGGTTACAACATTAATTATTTTCTGAAGAACATTGATGATTTTATTAAGGGTGTCAGTTACCGGAGAAAGTACTGCGGAAAGTATCATTCCCCTGGTCTGGGCTGATGCCATATCCCTGCTGCCAGAATTCCAGAAATCACTCTGTACACCGGCACGAGCCTTGAAAACAAGAGGTTCATGAGAGACTGTCCTTACACCATCCAAAGCCATAAGAGGCACGACATCTTCCGGCGATCTCACCTTTACCTCCAGTTCAGAAACATAAAAACCTTGATTATTTATAATATCAAAGGTGCCTTTCACACCTATAAAAGTCAAAATTTTACCAAAAAAACCAAATACTTTCTTGATGCCCCCAAAAACCGTATTCACTATCTGAACAATAAAGTTTTCAGATGGTTTTTCTATGAGACCCTTACCAGACTGATCTTTTTTATAAAACAAGCTGTTACCGTGATGATCGATCCACAGGGGATTGATTGTATTACTCTGCTTACTGGTTCCGTATTTTTTTTGAAATGGATCGACAAAGAAGAAATTTTTACCTTCCCGCCGTGCCCTATCACTGTTTTTTTCTCCAGCAGAATATTGTGGTTCTACGCCATATTTCACCTCATCATTCGGTCCATAGTAGACGGTGCACTCCCATGCCTCATACCTTGCCTGTTGTACAGCCGCGTGACGAATATCAATATATTTACCCAGCAAGGGAACAATTAAAAACAGCGGGACAAGCACAAAAACAGCCGCAATAACAAACTCGGTGGCAGCCTGTCCCTTGTTATTAGGTCTGTTCATGGAATCAACCTCAAAAAAGATTCGAGTCCACGCACAATCCGTTCTATAACGCCACTATGCAATTTTTTCAGATCAGCATCCGCAAGCCATATTTTTTTCTGTTGTAATGCCAAAACCAAAATTCGATCGAGATCACTGGTAGGAACAAGCCTTGCCTGCCAGAATGGGCTGAAAAGATTATCCCCCTCCTCAAAACCATCGCGACGTTTAAAGTAATCAAGTTTAGTTGGCCGGGAAAAATAGACCTCTGATTTTGCCACCGCCGCAATCTTTTTTGCAAAATTGTCTCCATCCCGAGCAAGATCAAAATCGTCAGAGAATTGCGGCCCCTCTGCCATAAACTGGTCATAATCCCGCTCTACAGCCACCAGAAAAAAAGGAAAGGAAAAAGACATTTTTTCAAGCTTTGATTTTTTGCCAACCTTCACATCCCTATACGGCTTTAATCCGTTATACGGACCTCCCTTGACCTTCTTTAAGCCCACTGCCATCTTTGCAAACGGCCAGCTCAATTTATGGTCAGGAGCTCCACCAAACGCTTTAGGATCGCTGGCAGCGGTAGTCCCGCCCAAGTCAAAAGATGAAAGATGGCGGGTTTTACCCGCAGCCTGATACCCTCCGCTGCCAAAAGGAATCCCGGGTAATTTTACCTTTACAGAATAACGCAATGGCTCCACCCCAAGCTCCAAATCAGCTTCAGCCACGAAGGCTCCAGTATCGGCTCCTGCCCAGACAAAACCATCACCCTTTTTAACAAGCTCGGTTCCCCCTTTACTATCGGCACCAAGCCGAAAGGAAAAAGCAATTATAGCAAGGTCAAGACTGCCATTGAGAGTAAATTCCCAGTTCCTGTTATTGGTTCCAACACCACTACTAAAATCATCCCTTGCGGTACGAACTGTGGCAGCAAGCCGTGCCATGCCATCTTCTGCAAGTGCTATCTCCTTTTTCGACTGCTTATATCTTTTCGTATAACCATTGAGATAGGTGTAAAAATGACCGGCAAGCATTGCCAGACTCACCTTGCCAAGTCTGGCATTTTCTTTAGCCGAAACAAAAAGATTCTTGAAAAGATTGGTTCCGTAATTTGTCCCAACCACATTTGTTTGCAGAGACTTTGGAATACCATCCATCACCAAAAGAGCAGTCGTGTAATGGTATATAGTCTGGGTAATACTATAGACGGTATTAACGATGGAAAAAGCCCGAATCCAAATTGGCGCAACAGCACCAACAGCCTTCTCCATGGCATCACCCACAGCACCAAATCCACCAGCAATAGTACGCATTGGAGCTGTTATCGGAGCCGCAGCACCAAGGGAAGCTGCCTCTATTATCGCGGCGTAGGTATTAATAAAAGCTCTGACGGACTTCAGTTCAACAGCAAAGGAAAGCAGACCAACAGCCTGACCAATAGCAATCTCATTGGCAACCATTGCCCTGTTAGTATAGGCAGAAAAATTCATTGCTCTGGCTTCCAGAGCGGCGGCTGTAAATGCTGAGGCATCAGCACCATTTTGTAACTGCATCTTCTCTGTGGTTATGCGCCCCGCCTGATACAGAAAAACCACAGAGACAACAATCACTCCCAGCATCGCCAAGACGAAGACAGATGCCTGACCTTTATCCTCAAAAAAGGGAGGCGGACAAAAAATCATTTCTGTCGAAGGCTGGTTTCAATTTCGACAAAAGAAACTATTTTGCCTGGTCTTCTACATAATTTTTAAGATTTGCATCTTTTCCAGCGGCAGTTTGTGCGGCGTCCGCAGCTGTTCCGGCAGCCTTGGTCGACGCTGTGGCCTTGCTGGAATCACCGGCCAAAGATTCACTCATAGCGGCGGTCTGGTTACGTACTGTTTTTCCAAAAAAGGAAAAAGCTGCAATGGCTGCAATGGCAATCAGTGCAACGATGATGATATATTCTGTCATACCTTGACCGCGTTCATTTTTCAAAAATTTCATTTTCCTCTCCATTTACTAAAGAAATTACAGAATTACCTCTAATTAACTTATACGTGAGGAGAAAATAATACACAAGTCTTTTTTACTGACAGAAAAATACCGTTCAAATCCTGGAAATCAGAATCAGGATCCTACACTAAAATGCTCTGTCCCCTATACGGTACCATCACCTCAAAGCCAAGACCGCGTAAATGCTCGGCAAACCCTAGTGACTGCTGCTCTTCACCATGAACAAGGGCGACACGTTTAACATTCAGGTTGGATTCAGTAAGAATGCGAGTCATCTCATCCCTGTCTCCATGGGCACTGAAACCACCAAGCGTTACAACTCTTGCCCTAAGCGGATATTCCTTGTTATGAAATCGAACTATCGGCGGCTCACAACTACGGTTACACGCTTCATATTCAGCACCCTTTTCCTGAATCAAGCGACCAAAGGTATTTTGCCCCATATAACCAACAATCAATACAGTATTTCTGTCATCATGAATCTTATGACGTAGATGGTGCAGAATACGTCCGCCTTCACACATACCCGAACCAGCCAGGACAATATGAGAAGATTTATCCCGGTTCAGCTCCATCGATTCTTCAACACTCTGGGTAAACTTAAGGTGCTCAAATTTGAAAGGGTTCACCCCCCTCTCAAGAAAACTGGCATGAGTATCCTCATCATAGGTCTCGAGATGTTCACCAAACACGGAGGTTATCCTGGTCGCCAACGGGCTGTCGATATAGATTGGTCTTCGTGGTACTTCACCATCACGATACAACTCGTGAAAGAAGTAAATAAGTTCCTGGGTACGACCATAGGCAAAAGCAGGAATAAGCACAGAGCCACCCCGCTCAAAGGTCTCGTTAAGCACCTGTTTCAGCATTGGTTTCATGTTCTCTACAGGATCATGAAGACGGTCACCATAGGTGGATTCCATAATAAAAAGATCAACATCACGATGCTCTGCCGCAAAATCGAGATTCGGATCCTTGATAATCGGTTTATTAAAGCGACCAAGATCGCCACTATAAATAACGGTCTTCCTTTCCCCTTCTTTTTGATACTGAAGAACAGATATTGCCGAGCCAAGGATATGACCAGCCTCGTAGAAGGTACAATCAAGATTTCTACCAAGACGAAATGTATGCTTGTAAGGCAGTCCTTTTATCTGACTCAATGAGTGCTCGACAGAAATACTATCGTAAATCGGTGTGATCACCTCAAGGTTGTTTTCACGAAGCAGATTCAAGATAGTATTATCCCGCAAACCATGATCACCGGTTTTCAGTATTGATTTAATCTCCTTTAGCTCTGCCTTTGAAATATTTGCCGGATTATCACCTTTTTTGACCTTTTCAAGAAAGCGTCTGGCTGTTTTATAGTTCAGATAGGATGCGTCTGCTTCCTGAATCTTTGCAGAATCAAGAAGCAGATATTCACAAGCGTCAGCTGTTGCCCTGGTACAAAAAATTTCCCCCGTAAAACCCTGATCCGTCAACACCGGGATCCGGCCCGAATGATCAATATGGGCATGAGAAAGTATCATATTCGAGATAACCTTCGGATCGATAGTAAGCTGCCTGTTCTTCGCATTGGCTTCCTGGCGTTTGCCCTGAAACATGCCACAATCCATCAGAATAATATCCTCTCCGGTATTCAGGGTATGATAGGAGCCAGTTACCTCTCTTGTTGCACCATAAAATGTTACATACATAGTATCTCCTCGATTATTATCTTTCAGAATTTCCTGTTTATAAAAATTTTGCATCAACACAAATCCGATACGTTCCCGGACCACAGTGTCCGCACCTGACCACCGAATGTTCCTGAAGTCGCCGCCCATGCCCTGCGCCGACAACCTCAACAAACTCTGCTGTTTTATCAAACTCCGCCGATTGCTGCATATCATAAAAATGCAGCCAACCGCCAGCAACAAGTTTGCCAAGCAAAGGTGCCAGGAATCTTTCACCATTTTTCGGCAATGGCATGATTATTCTATCAAACTTGCAGAAGATTTCATCCTCTCTTGCCAACCAGCGAAGAATATCATCATGATAAAGACGAATATTTTTTAACCTCTTGTTAAGTTTCACATTCCTGCAGGCAAAACTGTGAGCACTTTTATTCTTTTCAACCCCAACAATCTCTGTGGCTTCGCTCAACCTTGATAACACCAGTGGATAGGGAGCAATACCTGAAAAGGCCACCAGAACCCGTTCGCCGGGCTGAACAAGCCGCGCCACCCGAATTCTCTCACCACCGCTACGAACAGAATAGTAGACCTTTTGCAGATCAAGCTGAAGTCGGACCCCGGACTCCCGAACCTCTGTTATGGTTCTGTTTTCACCTGCAATAACCTCTACAGGCAAAACACGATACTCACCGTCATGAATACCTGCTCTTTTCACAACGACCGCCAGATCAGGATGATTATCCAGGAGGGTCTGACCAATGAGCTTTTCAAATTCAAGCAGTTCATCAGGGATAATAATTACGGCAATATCCCCAACGACATCATAGGCACCAACAAGAAAGGGAAGCAAGTGGTCAGGCAAAACACCCTGCAACAATTTTTTTAAGGGTTTACTCATGAGCTATCCGAACAAATAAGCTGGATTCAAATATGAAGTGCAATACCAACCTGGTTAAATGTTAACTCATGTCAATACTGTGAATGATCTCATGGAATAACTGTGAAATATTTTTGTGCAACAAAAGCCTAAGGAGCAATAAGTTTAAGATTTGGGTAATAGGTTTTGTATCTTGTAATGTCTCTTGTGATTAAGTTGAATGAAGAAACTATTGCATGTGCTCCTATGAAAAAATCTGGAAGCGTTGAGCTTTTTGTCCCTTTATTTTTTTTGTATTTTAAAAAGGTTTTTCCAGCCAGGAATAATGCTTCTCTCGGGATTTCAAGTACTTTTACACCAGCCTCTTTTATAGCCAGTTCAACTTCTTCAATACGATTAAAGCCAATTGAAACTTCAGTGTAAATTATTGAATTAACATATAACGTATTGGTTTGACTATACCTTAACAACATCTCTTCTGACCAGACAGCCCAGTTTGGATCATCAGTAAAAAGATCAAGCAGTACACATGAATCAATAAGTATTCCGTTCATGTTATTTTCTTGTAAGATTCATGATTTCTTCAGTAGACATTTTGGCAGTTGCAATACCTCTTAACTTTGCGTAGTTCCTAGTAGATTTTGGCGCAGATTTTTTTATGATATAAAATCTGCCATTATCTTCTTGAAACTCAATGTCAGATTGGGGGATTATTCCCAAAATTTCTCTTATATTTCTCGGAATTGTAACTTGCCCCTTACTTGTTACTCGCATAATCACCTCGCTTGTTTATCTGGTAATACAGATAGAGTATTACCCTATGGAAGAACATGCAAGCTCTTTTTTGAAGAAGGGAAGTTAACCGAAACAAAAGGCTCTCGGTAACTTATTGTTACGGAGAGCCTTGTATTATTGAGGATCAGAAGTGCAAAAATTTAATTTTTTGCTGCTTCCTTCTCCTGTTGTTTCTGGGCGTTCTGATACAAAGCCATGAAGTTCACCGGTTCCATAAGGAACGGTGCAAAACCTCCGTCAGTTGATACCTGGCTGGCAATCTGACGGGTGAATGGGAAGAGAAGGGTTGGACAGTCAACCGCCAGTACCATACCCATATGTTCTTCTGGGATATTCTTCAAAAGAAAGACTGCCGCGTGCTCAAGTTCAAGGATGAAGAGAGGCTTTTCACCATTATCTGTACTTACCTTGGCATTTACCTCCAGAGCAACCTCCCAGTGATGTTCGTCGATCTTCTTGTTTCTCAGCTGGAGATTCAGGTCAACCTTGGGTTTGGCGCCCTGATTCATGAAAACTTCCGGTACACCAGGGTTTTCGAAGCTGAAATCCTTAATATACATTTTTTGCATACGAAATTCTGGTTGTGGAATCTGATTTGCTTCCGCCATTGTATTCCTCTATTTGTCTTGATTTTAATAAAAATGTTCTACGATTTAACGGACGGCTGCCATTAAACCGCAATTTACCCTTACTGGCAAGTGCTTTTAGTTTCTCCTAAAGAACATTCCTTAAAAACCGCCCTGTGTGTGAGTTGTCGAGGGTCACAATCTTTTCCGGGCTACCACAGCCGATGAGCCTGCCGCCGCCATCTCCTCCTTCCGGGCCAATGTCAATAACCCAGTCAGCCGTTTTCACCACATCAAGGTTATGTTCAATGATAACCACTGTATTCCCCTGATCAACCAGCCTGTTCAACACATTCAACAGATGCTGAATATCGGCGGGATGCAGTCCCGTGGTTGGTTCGTCAAGGATATAGAGTGTCTTGCCGGTGGTTCTGCCGGAAAGCTCCCGTGCCAACTTTACCCGCTGTGCTTCGCCGCCGGAGAGGGTTACAGAAGACTGTCCTAACGAAATATAGGAGAGACCTACATCGTAAAGGGTTTGCAGACGATTCTTGATGGGCGGCACGTTCTGAAAAAACTCCAGTGCCTCCTCGACAGTCATGGCAAGTACCTCGTGGATATTTTTATCCCGATACCTGATTTCAAGTGTCTCGGCGTTATATCTTCTGCCCTTGCAAGTCTCACAGACAACATAGACATCTGGCAGAAAGTGCATGGCAATACGGTTTACCCCTTCACCGTCGCAGGCTTCACATCTGCCACCTTTCAGATTAAAACTAAACCTGCCCGGCTTGTAACCACGAGCCCTTGATTCCGGCAGTTTGGCAAAAAGTTCCCGGATGGGCGTAAATACCCCCGCGTATGTTGCAGGGTTGGAACGTGGTGTGCGTCCGATGGGACTCTGGTCAATATCAATTATCTTGTTTATGAGATTAAGCCCTGTAACCTCCGTTTTACCACTTTTCCAGGCTGATAATTTTTTGCCAAGTCCTGTCTGGGCATATTTTAGCAGGGTTCCCATTACCAGAGAACTTTTGCCAGAGCCGGAAACTCCGGTAACACAGGTCATCACTCCAAGCGGGAAGGGAACATTGATTTTCTTCAGGTTATTCTCAAGCCCGTTTTTAACGGAGACACATTTTCCCTTGCCAATGACTGCTCTCCTGCGTTTTGTCGGCAGTGCAATTTTCTTTTTGCCGGAAAGATAGGCTCCGGTTATTGATTGTTTATTTTTAAGCAGTCCTTCCACATTGCCATTATAGATCACTTCACCACCATGAACCCCGGCACCCGGACCCATATCCAGCACATGATCTGCCGCCAGAATTGTCTCCGTATCGTGTTCCACAACAAGTACAGAGTTGCCAAGGTCGCGCAGCTCGACAAGGGTATTGATCAGTTTTTCATTGTCACGCTGATGCAGACCAATGCTCGGTTCATCCAGAATATACAAAACTCCGGCAAGACGTGAGCCAATCTGGGAAGCAAGCCTTATGCGCTGCGCCTCTCCGCCCGAGAGAGTTCCCGCTCTTCGTTCGAGGCTGAGATAGCCAAGACCTACATCCCGTAAAAATGAAAGACGATCTTCAATTTCTTTCAGGATTGAATGGCCAATGGAAAGTTGTCGCTCGCTAAGGGATAATTCCGGCATAACCTCAAGAAACTGCCCTATGGAAAGCGCGACCATCTCATGGATTGCCCAGCGATCGACCCTGACGGCCAGAGCCTCAGGTTTCAATCTCGCGCCCTTGCAAACAGGGCATACCTGCTCATTCATATATTTGGCAAGCTCTTCACGCATAGCCGGCGACTGGGTTTCATGAAAACGTCTGTGCAGAGAGGGAATTACCCCTTCAAACGGTTTTTTCACCGACATAACGCGGGAAGCCTTCTGATAATGGAAGAGGATTTCCTCATTGCCAGAACCGTAGAGCAGAGTCTGAATATCTGTTTTTTTCAGCTTTTTCAGAGGTGTTTCCAAAGAAAAACCATAATGTTTTGCCAGGGCACTCAACATGTGTCCAGTATAAGACATTTCTTCCCGCCAGCCCCAGGGAGCAATACCTCCTTCGACGATTGATTTTGAATTATCCGGGATAATCAGTTCTGGATCAAAATACTGTTTTATGCCCAGACCGCCGCATTCATTGCAGGCACCATGTGGATTATTGAAGGAAAAAAGCTGGGTGGAAAGGGGCGGCATGGAGATATTGCAATCATGACAGGCCGCGTGTTCGCTGAGTAGTTCCAGCTCATTGGTGACCGCGTTCAATACGCCCAGGAAACCTTCAGTAAGTTTTACTGCGGTAGAAACAGAGTCAGCCAGCCGCCTGCGTATATTTTCCTTAATAACTAAACGATCTACAACAATTTCAATGGTATGCTTCTTATTTTTATCAAGCTCAATGAAATCATCGGCGTGAACAATATCGCCATCAACGCGGATGCGGACAAAACCCTCCTTACGAATTCGAGCAAGTAGTTTTTCATGACGTCCCTTTCTTTCGGTGACCAGCGGGGCAAGCAGAATGATTTTGCTTCCCTCCTCCCTTGCCATCAGGATATTGACCATATCCTCCACAGACTGGGCCTGAATTTCCTTACCGCAGATATGACAATGCGGGCGACCACAGCGAGCAAAAAGCAGGCGTAGATGGTCATAGATTTCTGTTACCGTGCCAACCGTTGAACGCGGATTATTCGAGGTTGTTTTCTGTTCAATGGAAACAGCAGGAGACAGTCCCTCCAGGGCATCCACATCAGGTTTATCCATCTGTCCGAGGAACTGGCGGGCATAGGTCGAGAGAGATTCCACATAACGTCTCTGCCCCTCAGCGTACAAGGTATCAAAGGCAAGGGTCGATTTGCCGGAACCGGAAAGCCCGGAAAAAACCACCAGTTTATTGCGTGGAATATCGACATCGATATTTTTAAGGTTATGCATCCGTGCTCCACGAATACTGAGAATCTGCGGTTCCATATATTTTTTTCTTTGCTGTTGGTCTACAATCTGTTTTGAGCCTGCAGGATTGTTGCGGTTCTCGTCATTGCTTGAGTAGAGAAAAGGATTTTAGGGGAATGATATTTCAATCTTGCATCGCCTGATGATCAATTTTTATACATCTATCCATAACAACGACCAACCCCCTGGAGCTGGCAAGTTTTTCCGCCTCAAGGTTGATTATTCCCTGCTGCATCCAGATGCCCCGGGCTTGTGTACTGTTGAGGGCTTCTTCAACAATCGGTAAAACATCTTCTGAACGTCTGAAAATATTTACAATATCAACAGGTTCAGGTATTGCAGACAGGTTGGCATAACATTTCAGACCAAGGATCTCATCCTGTCCCGGATTTACCGGTATAACAGTAAAGCCCGCATCCAACAAATATCTGGCAACCATATTGGACGGACGTGTCTCTTTGGGAGAAAGCCCGACAACTGCAATACTCCTGCTTTTGCTGAGCAGGGCTTTTCTCTCTGCCAGTTTTGTATCGATTTGCATTTTTCTCCTGAAATGTTGAAACTGTGTATTTTGGAAAAAACTTACCGTGATCATGAACTTGCCGGGTAAATACAATGCGGATAGCATAGACAAAAGTCAAGTTTGCAATTATATACTATGGAACTGATTACTTTTTGAAAAGCAGCAGGGTCGAGTCTGTTTACGGTCGCTGTGAAATGATATGAAAATACGAGGTCAGGAATGAATTTTCAGGACATTATTTTTGAACTAAATCAATATTGGGCAGAGCAGGGTTGTGTTGTTCAGCAACCTTATGATATGGAGGTTGGTGCAGGAACATTTCATCCGGCGACACTGCTTCGTTCCCTGGGGCCGGAACCCTGGAAGGCTGCCTACGCACAGCCATCCCGTCGTCCGACAGATGGCCGTTATGGCGAAAATCCCAATAGATTACAGCACTATTATCAGTATCAAGTGGTGTTAAAACCTTCGCCGCTCAATGTTCAAGAGCTTTATCTTGGCAGTTTGAAGCGGTTTGGGCTTAATCTGCTTGACCATGATATCCGCTTTGTTGAGGATGATTGGGAATCTCCAACCCTTGGCGCTTCTGGACTTGGCTGGGAAGTTTGGCTGGACGGTATGGAAATCACCCAGTTTACCTACTTTCAGCAAGCGGGCTCCATTGATCTTTCACCGACAACGGTTGAAATTACCTACGGACTTGAACGTATTGCCATGTATTTGCAGGGTGTTGAATCTGTTTATGATATCAAGTGGAACAATGAAGTGACCTATGGTGAGATTTTTCATCAAGCGGAGATTGAATTTTCAACCTTCAATTTCGAGGAGGCAAACGTCGAGAAACTGATCGAGTTTTTCAATGTTTATGAAACGGAGGCACATAAACTGATTGAGAAGAAGCTGATTCGACCAGCTTATGACTATTGCCTGAAATGTTCTCACACCTTTAACCTGCTGGATGCCAGAAAGGCAATCAGCGTGGCAGAGAGAACCAGATATATTGGCCGCATCAGGAATATTGCCCGTGGTGTTGCTGAACAGTATGTGCTTCAGCGTGAGGAGCTGGGACATCCAATGCTGAAAAAGATTCTGTCCAGTTAATAGCCCTTCGTTAAAACAACAACCCTCTTGCTGGTTACAGTAAGAGGGTTGCAACAAGCAGACTTTCATCCCCGCACCGCAAACCTTAGGGTTTATCCCAGGCAAGCAGCACCCTAGTCAATAATCTGATAAATCTTTCCCCCACCATCTCACCGGTCTTAATGACTTCCGCATGATCAAGGGCTTGATCCAGAAGACCTGTGCCCATATTGGTGATACAGCTCACTCCCAAAACCTTCATCTTCCCGTGGGCTGCAACAATAACCTCCGGCACGGTAGACATACCGACAACATTAGCACCCAGAATATTGATCGCCTTCACCTCACTGGCGGTCTCGTAACTGGGGCCGGTCATATAATAGTAAACACCTTCTTTCAGCTCAATATCTTCCTCTGCGGCACACTTTTTGGCAAGCGCCCGGATATCCCTTGAATAAGGCTCAGACATATCACTAAATCTGGGGCCAAACTGTTCAAGATTCCTGCCCCTCAGTGGGTTCTCTCCCTGCAATTTAATATGATCCCTGATCAGCATCAGATCACCCGGCCTGTAATTACTGTCAACTGAACCAGCGGCATTGGTGACAAGCAGGTTTTTCACCCCGAGTTGTAACAGGCAGCGCAGGGGAAAAACCACCTGATCCATTGAATAGCCTTCATAATAATGGAACCTTCCCTGTAATATCAGAACAGGAATTGTTCCGAGCCTGCCCGCCACAATCCTGCCTTGATGACCCTCAACCGTGGAAAGAGGAAAATGAGGAACATCCTCGAAAGCTATGATAACCTGCTGCTCCAGCTGATCAGCAAAGATTCCCAAGCCGGATCCAAGTATCACAGCAAACTTTGGCACATCAGCACATTTTGACGCAATAAAGGCTGCTGCCTCTGAAATTTTTTGCATCTCCATTAAATACACCATGATCAAATATTGTCTCAACGACAACCGGTAAAACAGTTTTATTTCCAGAATTTTTGACATAAAAAAAGGGAGAAACCTGAAAGTCCTCCCTTTTTCACTGTTTGTAAAGACCAGTTATCTATGGCACATTGATAGTGTAGGAAGCCATAACAACAGGAGTAGTGGATGCATCCGGCCAGTTTGTACCCTGATTGTCACGATAGCGTCTCCATGAACCCGCATTGGCACCTGTTTCCCCATCAATCATGGTGTCCATTGCAATTGCCAGATCGGTTGGCAGATTTATAAAGTAAAGAGTATTTTTTCTTCTTCCCTCTGTGTGGCTATGGAGATAATAAAGGTACATGGTTATGGTTTGGGAACCTGCATAAGTACCTGTGTAGGTGTACTGCATGTTGCTGGTCACGTTGCTCACCGGCTGACTCAGACCCACCGCTTTCAGGGCATTATTGATGGCGGTCACATGACCGGAAACGGCTCCATTGACATTATCAAAATAACCATTTGCCGTTGCAGATCTTCCCCCGTTCGCCGTACCATCACCCAGAACCTTGCCGGTCCTGTCATAATAGGAGGCAACAGTAAGCTCCCATTGCTTGACAAAAGTTGTATAAAACTTCTTTTGTTTTGCACTGTTAATAACATCCTTGCCCTTGACTACTGCGGCAAGAATGAGTCCGATGATAACCAGGACAATTGCCATCTCTACCAGGGTGAATCCTCTTTCGTTATGAATTTTTTTCAGTATCATTTTGTTTCCTCATAATTTTGAAATACATTGTAAAAAAATGCTATGGAACTGCCTGTCTCCAAATAGCGAATAGTATCCGTTCCTATTCAAGCAAAAAACAGACCGAATGTGAAATTATATTTTTTATTTATTCCATATTCCGTAAAAAAAACCAGATAATAGTCTGTCTACAGTGTCAAACCCGAGCGTTCCAAATACCAAGGATTTATGATTTTTGATATGAAATTCAAGTGTTATCAAATATCTCCAAGAGTACATGCCGGTGGAATAGAGGTAAGCCCGACCTGGTTGTTATTATTTGTGTCCGCCTGTCGAACCTCTGTATAATTTTTCTGACAAGAGCTGTTTATTGTAATACAACCGTCACTGGTTGCGCCTATACTGAAGATCTGGTTGTAGTTCATGACACCAATGTCAACACCATTGAGAATTCCGGCACCGCCGGAACACACAGTCTGCCCTGTCTGGTTACGGATTGTTACATTACAGTTCACCATCTGGACAAGTTCCTTGACGCTGACATATTCAATAATATCATCAAACTGCTGAGAGGAATCGTTGGGATCTGGTGCAATGGTGTACTGGTCAATAGTGCTGCCATAGGAATATAAACGAACCTCTGTATCTACAGGGTTGCCGTCGAGATTGGCGGGGGTACCCATCTGTCTGTTGAAATTGGCACCCTTGGAGCCGATTATAAAGGCAATATTATCTTTCTTCTGGTTTACACAGTCACCGCTAAGACAAACCGCAAGTCCTGTCTGACTGCTTCCAGCTGCAAGCCAGGCGCAGATATTCTGGCCAGCAAGCCCCGGTGCCGGCACATAAAACAGATTATTCTGCCAGGGATCAATGCTGTGACCAATGGTATTGAGTGTTGTTGCAATGGTCTTGTTCTGGAGAAAATCTCCCTTTATTTCATCCCTCGCTGTCTCCACCATCTTACGACCGCTTGAGAGTTTATTTTTCTTGCTCATTGAGACAAAGAGTGGTGCCATGGTACCGACGACCAGGCCGAGAATGACCAACACTATGGAGAGTTCTATAAGGGTGAATCCCTGTTTATCTGCTGATTTCATAGATAAGTGTATTTTTACTTGTTGACAGGCAAAGATCGTCTCCCGACGAGCAGTCCCAGAGTGCAGCAGTCGAAGAGAGACTTAAGACCTTGTCCCGACCCGGACTGACAACGATAAATGCCGCATCTGGATAATCGTTGCTTCCGTCTCTCAAGGTCTTGCTCACAACTGCTGTAATATCCTGATTATCCCCGTTATTGTAGTATAGCACAGCATTGCCCCATGGGTCATTATCTGCACAATATTGTGTAAAATAACCTTGAGGCGGTATGGTTCTGGAATGGATAACATAGTCCTGAAGACAACTTGTTACCGTTTCAAGCACTATTTTGGCTGAGGATATTTGCTGTGAATTTTTCATAGACAGCCAGGCAACTGATACGAATGAAAGCAGCAGCCCCAGAACAACCAGTATCAGGGATATTTCAAGCAGGGTAAAGCCCTTGTTGTCATTAATGACCCCCAATATTTTGCCTTGTATTGATATAGCCGATTTTTCCAGGTAATAGACAGTCTTGTTAAAGATGTTTTTTCCAGAACTTAAGGTACACATTTGTTTACCTCTTGCCCTCTTTTTGTTTGATGACCTTGAGATTTTGCTCGATATCAGGGTCATCAGGTGCCATTCTACCCGCTTCTTCAAGGATAGCATGGGCCTCCTCAAGACGGTGAAGCTGGATGAGAGCAGCAGCAAGGTTATTGGCAACAGCAGGGTCTTTTGTGATAGTAAATACTTTTTTATACAGCGAAATAGCGCTTTCCCAATCACCTTGATGTCTGTAGAGCTCAGCCTGGTGGAGCCACCTGCCTGTTTTTGCAAAGATGTCCGTTGTTGTAACGGGAGCAATGAAGGTCTTGCCAGACTGCAGCTCATCTGTATTGTGATGCTCGTCCAGTTCTTTAAGCTTGTGTATCTTGACAAATATCTTTTTTTTCGCTGCTGGTGTTCTGTCTGTCGATGATGTTGTGGCAGCAATGGTCGAGTCACCTTGCACTTCTGGCTGTAGCTTTGTTTCTTTCGACGGATCCAGAGAAAGCGCAGGCGTTTCCACTTTTTGAGCAATCTCATCGTCTTCTAAGCCTTTGTTTTCTTGATTTTCCTGTTCAGGAAGAACTGGAGAGTCAGCAGCAGCCGGCACTTCTTCAGACACTGCCAACTCTTCCACAGCAGGCGGTTCAGGCTCAGAAACTTCGGAGAGCAGAGCAGTGGACTGGATTGTAATGTCCATATTATCCGGGGCTGCTGGCTGGACAGCAAGGGTTCTCCACCAGAAAACAGCTACAACAACAAGCACTCCCAAAAGAACAACAAGAGCCGCCATCACCAGAATACGAGTCAGAGGGAACCGTTGCTTGGCAAAAGAGGGCTTGTTGAGAGCAACAGTATCCTGCCCAGCCTCATCCTCCCGGGCAAGGGCACTGTCCTGTTCCGCGACCTCTTCAAGCCGGCTTATGACATCATAGAGTTTGCTCATTATTCAATAACGTCAATTTTCAGTATAACAACCAGTTCAACATTCTCCCTGGAAGTTTCCTCTTTCTTAAAAATTCTACCAAGATAAGGCAGATCGCCAAGCAATGGAACTCCCGTTTCATCATCATGCGTCCTTTCCATAATCAGACCTCCAAGGACTACGATGTTTTTCGGGCGGATATTCACTATGGTTGAAATCTCCCGCAGATTCACAACTGGAAAGGCAACACTGTAGGCATCAATAGCACCAAGGCTTTCCTGTTCCAGCGAGACAATCTCGCTCTTGATAGGAACAACATGCAGAGAAACAGAGTTATCTTCCTTGATTATCGGAGTTACACCAAGGAGTATCCCGTCAAAAATTGCACCAATTTCTGTGCTTATATCAACTGTCTGCTCATCTCCTGAGCCCTCCACTGTCTTGGTAAGACTCTTGAGGTAGGAAACTGACTGACCGACACTGATAGCAGCAGATTGACCGTTCATGGTCTTTATCCGCGGCTTGGAAAGTACCTTGAGATTACCATATTTCTCCAGAGCACTGAACACGCCTGAGAGAATGTAGTCTGGGGAATTAACCTTAAGGCTGTAGACAGGAGCTCTGGAAGTGCCAGTGTTAGCTAAATCGATAATGGTCTGAGCTGCCGCTCCTGCAAGAGGGTCTGTACCTGTGTAGATATTGAATTTATGCCAGTCGATACCCATTTGCTGATCTTCCCTGAGGCTCACTTCAATGATCTGTGCCTCAATGAGAACCTGTTTCGAGTATTTTTTACGCAGCACATTAAGGTAATCTTCCAGTTCTGCAGCCAAACGAGGGCGACAACGCATCATGAGAATTCCTGTTTGCCTGTTAAGGAAAAACTCGCCATTGTCTTCCAGACGTTTTCCTACCGTGTCCTCTATATTCTTGTAAATGTCGGTCACCGTATCGGATACTTCTCCGGCAATTTCAAAACGCCCTGTAAGCGGACTGACAATATCCTCGGATGAACTGGAACCTCCAAGCACATCACCGCCCACACTGAAGCTGGACTGGGTAATCTTGGACAGGAAATCAAGATGAATGGTTCTGGAAACATAAGGTTCTATAAAAAGTGTCGAGTGTTCCTCTCTCCAGGTGACGTCGAAGATTGCGCAAATAGCATCGAGGATTGTTTTGACCTTTATTTCCTGATATTCTGCCGTGAGTTTATTATTCCCGATCAGTGCTTCAAGCTCCGGTGCCAGCACCAGATTGAGCCCTGCTGCCTTTGCCAGAATTTGAAAGATAGGTCTGTAGCCTTCTTCTGTAAAACTGGCGCTGATTCTCTGGGTATCAAGGGGAGAGAGTTCCTTGAACTTTACCTCAAGCGGTAACGGCTTTTCCTTTTCAGGCTTGACTGTTTCCCTGACAGGTTGTTTTTCTATGGTTTGTTGTTCTCTGATGGTTGTTTCCTGAAAAGAGGGACTCAACTCATCGGAAGTTTGTGAAAGGCGCACTGTTTTGCTGGAGCAGCCTGGAATGAGCAGCAGCCCTGAAATAAGAAGTACTATCCCAAAACCATATCTCCAGCTATATGATGGCATGTTTTGTTTTCCGTTGTCTGCCAGTTGTTTCATGGTATTTTTTAATCTATAGGTTGAATATTACTTATAAACTATATTGATTCATTTACTTTGTGGTTCGTTCTCTTCCTGCCTGGATTCACCAGCCTAGTCGCTTTGTGGAACATTGTTGAGGATTCTGCCCGAGTCCAGGGTAACCTTCTGACCCGGTTTCAAAACAAAATTCTGCCTTGCAGTGGAAAAGATTACCTGATCAGGATGGATTTGCTCCACAGTAAAACCTGTACCCTTTTCTTTCTCATGAAAAAACTTCCCATTTACCAGACAGTATTTTCCACCTGCTCCCTGTGCTATTGTTGTTAATGTAATCTCGACAAGTTCCTGCAGAACCTCTCCAGATCCTCCAATTTCTATGGGTTGTGGTTGTTCCTTGACGGTGGCAGCCTTGTTGCGAAAAAAAGGATCCCGGAGGATTAAGCCATCTTCCCAGAAAGATCTCCCGAGACGGGCAGGAATACTGCTTTTGCCGGAGATATCCCTAACAACCTGATGGACGACAAGACTGTCTCCCGTTCGAAGTGTTTTCGGCTGCATAATGAACCAGACGGCCAACGTCACAGCAATCAGAAGCAGTATAAGCGGCAGCCCTGAAAACAGAATTGTTGAAAAATTCCTGTTTTTTATCGGCATGGACATAAGTAGTATCCCTGAATGGTCAATTGGGGACCTTCCCTGTTTTCTCCTTGCTCTCCTTCGGCTGTTTGCCCTGATGATTCGGCAGATACTGCAAGGTAATCAAGCACAAATGGCTGATCTTCCCTGTAGAGCTCTGAAAATCTTTGCAGGAGAAGAGGAAAGGGGAGAACGTCCCAGGTTTCGGCAAATTTTTCCCACTGTGGCTCTCCCGTCTTGTTTCTGAAGAAAGGATTGGCAGCAATAAAATCTATATATTCATCGACCTGTTTGTTTGTATATTTAAGTTCGTTTTTTCTTTCCTGGAGCTGCTTCAGGGCTAGGTCATACTGCCTGCCAGTCTGCACTGCGTCGCAGAAGAGATAAAGACATCCCCCAAAAAGTACAACGGCAATACTTTGAAAAAGTATTGTTCTAACAGATGGTTGCGGCATGTTATAATTCATTGATCTGTGCCTTTTCCCGGGGTGAGTTCACATTGAAGTATACCTGTCTGGTTCTGTTCCTGGTAATTCCAGGTATAGTCAGCTACACTGAACAGGTTGTTGAGTGCTGTTGCTGCCTTTTTAAATCGGGTCGTGACATCAGTATAGGAACCCTTGCTGCTACAACGCAAGGATATTGTAAACGGTTTGGGCTGAAGAGTTTCCGGAAAACTGAGGCTTTCTGCCATCATTGAATCCGAAGAATCGTTCGGGTCAGCTACAGGATCAGATATAGCGCCTGGATCCATCGCTGTATCGGATGTCTCCCTATCTTGCCTTTTCATTATCAGATCTGTGATGAACACCTCTGAGGGAAGTGCCTCAGCAAGCATGGTTACCAGCTGGTCGAGCCGAAAATCCTTTTCTGCATTATTTCTGATCTCAAATAACCTTTCTATATTGTTGAGATCTTCCTGGGGCGGGATTTTTCTTGTAATGTCTTGTTGTTGTTTTTCGACCTCGACCAACGTATATAAATATTCTGTCTTCAACCGGGTAATTTTGGGCTGGCAGTACAGCCAGCCAGCGAACATCAGCAATGCTCCAACAATGGCACAGAATGCCAGACTCTTCGATATCCTTTGCAGCTTCCATATCCGGGAAAAGCTATCTGGAAGAAAACTATAGTCAGAGTCCGCAAAAAAGGCTCCGAAAAGATGGGGATAATAATATACATCGTCTGCTTCCGCTGTTTGTATCCTGGAGCTGAAATCAGGCTGCCATTGTTCTATCCCCAGTGAGTTAAGCTGAATGGTATCACGTAGCGGCCCAAGCACGAGAATTTCAAATTGATCAACACCATGCTCCTTCCTGACGTTGATCCGGGCAAAGTCTATGGCATTGGGGATAAGTTCCTGTTCCACTCCCCCGGAACTTGTCTGGGCAAGGGCCTGGCTATAAAGCGGAATACCGTTTTTAACAATGAGCACCTGACTGGATTCTGTGCCAGTAAAGAGCACAAGCACAGCCTTGTCTGTTATGGTTTTTATAAGACCGGAAATTGCTGCCGCTGCCGGAACAAGCTTGCACTGTGTTGTACCAGCCATTTTTGAGAGCTGGTTGAGGTTCTCTAAGAGCTCTTTTTGCGGTAAAAATATGGCGTTGTAGTCGCTCCTTTTATCCGGAATTTTCCGGCTGGTGTGGATGAGGTCAGCCGGGTCTGCCGACAGTCCCTGGTCAGCAAATCTTCTCTTGATCTGAAGATCAAGAAGCTCAGGTTTCAACTCGGGGAATTGATCTGTAAATAGGTAGTAATCTTCAGGGGTAAATGAAAAAAATAGCTTCCCCTTGCAATTTTTTTTGATGGATTTCATCTCGATCACCTTATCAAAGATGATCGTCCCCCTTTTTGTGCCGAGGATCCGGCAGCAACGATATCCTCCTTCTGGTATTTGCTGAACACACCATTGTTGACTAAGAATCATGGGGCGTTTCCTTGCTGTAGTTTGTGTTCATACAGGGCGAAATACAGGTAATTCCTTCAACATCCTTACTGTGCTTATTCAGAGTTGCAGAGAAAAAACTTCAGGAAAACCCTGCAGCAACAGGTATATCATCAATATCATTATACATGTTAGAATGAAAATAACAGCTTTTTTCATTCCTGATTTTTTCCGGGCACTGCTGTCCAGGTCTTTCATGGTACTGATGGCAATTTTGACATGCTGTCTTGTCAGCAAACGCGTTCCATCGAGGCTGGCCATAAGCAGGGTTCTATCCATAATCCTGTTAATGAGTCTCGGGACTCCCTTGCTTGTCCTATGTAGCAGCCTGCACCCCGACCTGGAAAGGATGATGTCGCCCCCCCCAGCTTTCTTCAATCGATAGAACACATATTGCGCTGTCTCTTGCAGATCAAAGGGCTGCAACCGTTCGTGAGCAACAATTCGCTGGACAAGCTGACCGAGAGCTGGATCATTGAGTACCTTCTCAAGACCTGTCTGACCAATGAGGAGTATTTGCATCAGTTTGCGGTGCCCTGTTTCCAGGTTAGAAAGCATTCGCAACTGTTCCAGCGTCTGTGCCGGCATGTTCTGAGCCTCATCAACAATGATGAAAAGTTCCTTCCCATCCTCCTCTACCATTTTTAAAATATGGTTTTGAAAGATCTGCAATAAACTGGCAATGGACGCCTGCTCATCATAATGAAGCCCCATCTCACCAAGCAGCAATTGCAGCAAGCCCCTTGCATCAACAGCCGGGCTGAAAATGAGGATAGGTATTTTATTGTTGCCAAGTTTTTTGAGAATCCGCCGCAGAAGCAATGTTTTGCCCAGTCCTGCCCTGCCGCTGAGAACCATGAAACCTTCTCCGTTTTCAATTGCATGGCTAAGGATTTTACCTGCAGCCTGATGGGTTGGAGAAGGATAAAAAAAGCCCGGATCCGGGCTGAGACCAAAGGGTGCCGCATGGAAACCGTAAAGTTTGAGATATTGTGCGCTTCCCTTTTGCATGACACCCCTTTACCCCAATTGGGAAATCATATTATAGACCGGCCCCAGCAAGCCAACGGCGATGATGGCGAATATAATGCCGGCAACAATAATTATGAGCGGTTCTATGGTTTTTGACATGGCGGAAACGAGCTTGTCAACCTTTTCCATGTAATATTCTGCCAGAAGTTTAAACTGCTCGGGGATAGAGCCGGTCTGTTCACCTACCCGCACCATCCGTAACACAAAAGGTTCAAAGAAGGGAAGTGAGGTGATTGCATCAGATATTGAATTTCCTTCGCTGATGTCCTGACGAATTTTCTGAATTCCTTTTTTCAGAATCTGGTTGGAAACCGATTGTTCCATAAGCTCCATCGAGCGAAGAATATTAACTCCTGCCGATGTCAACATCGCCGTATATTCAAAGAAAAAAGCGAGCTGGGAAGATCGGATTACGGTGTTGACAAGGGGTATCCTGCTCCACATCTGATCCCACATATACTGAATTTTTTCGTTGCGTCGGGTTACAAGGTAAAAGAACACAAAGAAAGAAATAACGATTGGAACAACAGGCCACCATGTATCAAGAAACTCAGTAGATGCGATGAGGATTCGGGTTGCCAAGGGAAGATCCTGTATACCCATGGAGGCAAAAAGCTCCATAAGCTGGGGCAAAACAAAGAGCATCCAGAAGGCAAGAGCCCCAAACATGGCAACAAGGACGACCAGGGGATAAACCAGAGCGCGGCGGGTAGAACTGATGATCTTTTCCACCCGATCTATGTGGTCGGCTCCGTCACTCAGGGTCTTGTCCAGGTTGCCGGTCTCTTCTCCGATGGAGATCAAGGGCAACATTATTTTAGGAATTTCTTCTGGAACCTCCTGTAATGCCTCGGAAAAAAGCAGTCCTTCGTCAATATGCTTGCTGATCGTGGTAAAGGTATCAACCAGCACAGGATGGCAGGGAGGCTGGATCATATCATCCAGGGCTGAACGTAGCGGCACACCACCGTGAATAAGGAGTGCCAGGTTGCGAAAAAATTCAGCCAGAACAGGGCGTTTGAGCTTTTTGCCAAAAGAAAGCGGCGGGAAAAGCCTTTTCTTATAATCAACAAGGGTTTCCCCCCGTCGTTCGACAGTTCTGAAAAGCTCTTCCAGCGAGGAAAAACGACCCTGGTGACGGAAGAGCTCGCCGTCGCTGTTCATTGTCTGATAGTTGTAATGAGGCATTAACCTATTACCCTGATAAGTTCTTCAATACTGGTAATACCGTTTTCCACCTTTTTGATGCCTGAGGTACGAAGATCTGTAAAACCTTCCGCTTTGCATGCATCTTCGATCTGGTCAAGGGAGGCATCCATTGCAATAAGGCGCATCAGTCTGTCTGTAACGGGGATTATTTCCGAGATGGCATCACGACCACTATAACCTGTCTGCTGACAGTGTGAACAACGCCCTGCCTTAAAGTATAACCCTTCCGGGCTGAGTCCGAATTCTTCCATGATTTCAGGAGAAAGCTCTGTCGGCTCCTTACAAAATGTACAAAGCTTTCGAATCAGCCGTTGTGCCATAACACCTTTCAGGGATGTTGACATCAGATATGGTGAAACCCCCAAATCCTTTAGCCTTGCCAGGGCGGCGATGGCACTGTTGGAGTGCAGGGTTGAGAGCACAAGATGCCCCGTCAGCGCGGCTCGAACCGCAAGCATTGCTGTTTCCTCATCCCGGATCTCACCAACAAGCATGACATCTGGATCCTGTCGCAGAAAGGTTCGGATTGCTGAAGCAAAGGTGTATCCTGCCCTGTTGTTGACCTGGGTCTGACGGATCATCAACAGTTCGTACTCTATCGGATCCTCCACAGTAAGGATGTTTTTACCAATAGCATCCTGCTCTCTCAGGGCAGCGTAAAGGGTTGTGGTTTTACCTGATCCTGTAGGTCCGGTGATAAGCACCATGCCATGGGGTTGTTTGAAGATCTTTTGCAGCTGTTTCTGCTTATATTCGCCGAAGCCCAGTTCATGAATGTTAAATGTTGAGCCTCCACGGGATGGCAGAAGGCGCAAGACCAGGTTTTCTCCAAAGTTGGTTCGGACTGAAGAAACCCTGATATCAAAAGTGTCGCCAAAAAAAGAAAAGGACATCCTGCCGTCCTGCGGTTTACGCTGTTCCGCAATATCCATCCCGGAGTTTACCTTTATATTGGTGATTAACCGACTGTGCAGTATTACTGGAAAAACGTAGACCGGCTTCATCACACCATCAATACGGTACATGACCCGGGACGAGATATTACTTGGTGTTATATGAATATCGGTTACCCTGTAAGTTATTGCAGAACCAAGGAGGTTATCGACGAGTTTTTGTACATCAACATCAATATTGGGATTAAGCCGTAATTTGTTGGTGATGGAGTTTATCTCCTCTTCAATAGGATGTTCGATCAAATAGTAAAAGCGTTCAATCATCCTTTGCAACAGATTAGCTCCAGCAATATGGGCTTTGACAATAAGTCCTGTTATTCTATATGCTTGTTCTTCTGCCAGTTTTGAAAAGGGGTCGGCAATAGCAATGTGGAGAGTGTTCCCTTTCTTTTCGATAACAAGAAACTGATAGTGAGTGGCTATTTTCCCTGGTATCAGTTCCAGAAGCTTTGGATCAGGAAAGAAATTACGCAAATCAATAAATGGATTGTCCCCCTGTTTGGCAAGGACAAGGGCAAGATCCGAGTCTGTGATCAAGCCAAGACGCATGAGGCACTCGCCCATTTTCTCTCCTGTCGCACTCTGTTCCCGAAGTGCAAAATCAAGCTGGTCGTGAGTGATAAACTTTTGCTCTATGAGCAAATCCCCGAGTCTTGGTGAGGCTCCCATATGATTTTCCTGTTATTTGAAAGAATGTCGTTGCAGGTTACTCAGAAGAACAATGAGTCTTACCACTTATAATTACATAAAATTGATGTCGATTTCTAGAAAAACATAAGGAAAACTGTCCTTTTCATTTTTTTGATATCTTCAAAATAAACTACCGTGGGTTCTGCAGTTCCTGCATAATGACAACACCTGCACTGGCACCAATACGATCAGCACCGGCTTCAAGCATGGCTCTTACCTCTGCAAGATTTTTAATTCCACCGGAAGCCTTTATTAACAGTTCATCTCCCACAATTTTCTTTATCAGGCTGACATGCTCTACCGTCGCTCCTCCACCAGAAAAACCGGTTGAGGTTTTCACAAAATGAGCACCTGCACTCTTGCACAGTTCACAGGCAGTCACTATCTGGTTATCATCAAGCAGGCAGGTTTCAAGAATAACCTTTACCCATGCCTCTCCTGCGGCCTCGACAACGGCTCTGATATCTCTTTCAACAAATGTAAAACTGCCTTCAACAAGAGCACCAAGATTAATCACCATATCGACTTCATCGGCACCCTCTGCCACAGCCAATCGGGCCTCCTCAGCTTTTACTGCCGTACTGTTGGCTCCCAACGGAAAACCGACAACAGAACATGTCTTTACCCCGCTGCCAGACAGTTTAGCTTTCACCATCTGCACATGTACCGGATTGACACACACACCGAAAAAACCATACTGAATTGCTTCATCACAGATTTTTTCAACATCTGCACAGGTAGCAGACGACTTCAAAAGGGTATGGTCAAAATATTTTGCCAATTCCTGTGCTTTCATAATATTTCCGTTTTATTGCAATATGTTATATGAATTTTTCAGCTGCTCACAGCTAAGGTGGACAGATTTTTTGCCAAGATGAGACACATTGCGAAAGATGTTATGGACAATCTGCCAGAAAATGCAGGAAAAGAGGAAGGTATGGTTAAGTTTCTTATGACAAGTTTACACAATATACCTCTTTATTTTAGTAAGATGCAGCGTTTTTTCAGCGTTAATTTACCCCAAAAATTACTCAGCTATTAAAAGAACTGAATTTTTTTCATCTCCGCATAGCGGCTTGTTTCAAGCTGTGGTTCTTCCTTTATCCGTTGTTCCAGTGCCTGAATAAACCGAACCGGCCATTTTTTCTGGATAATAGTCTGAACAAAATCGGGAATCCAGCCACCCATGTCACCAGAAAAAGTAAAAATAACCTTACTGCTGTTCCGGGTAAGAGGAATGATTTCAAAATTCAATATCTTGATATCCACCTGAACATGATCCTCGTCTGCCATTTCCGATTCCGGTGAATTTTCCGCCCTGAATATAATTCGATCCGGCTCATAGACAACCCTGCCAGACAGCAGAAACTCCCTATCCATAAAGGGCCAGGGCGTAGTATAGTACTCACTGTACTGAAAACTGTTACTGGAAAGGATTTTATGAAGTTTTGTAAACTTTAATTTTGGTGCCCACATATTCTTGCGTTCTATGTCCACAAGAGCCATAGCGATACGTTCGGCGGATACATTAAGTGTCGCCTCGGCCCTAAAGGGAAGAAAATCACCATCCTCCTCAACAGCCTGATACAATTTTATAGTATCGAACCGTTCGACAAATTCCCATTGTTCATCGGCACCAGCTATAGCCCACGAAACAAGCAACAGAAGAACCAGAAAAATAACACCAGCAACCTTTTTCATTTACTCTTTCCTCAATACTCTCTTGTTTCAGGTAATCACTGACATATTGACAAAGACAGGTTCACTCTCACCAATTGCAGAAACCGAACCTTCAGACAAAACCAGTCAGGAGTTTTAAACAGGTTTTGCAGCCAGACCCAAGTTCGTCAGATTCACTGCTTTTACAGGGTCTGAAAAATAAAAAATGGATAGAGAAAAATCCCGTTTTGGAAACGTAAATTTTGAGAATAAACGCCCCAAAACCAGAACAAAAAAAGACCATACCTCCCACATCCCGACCAGCAGGGAGGAAAACAGGACTGCTTATCCCGCTGTAACGCTTATCTTCGCCACAGCGGGAATCAGTATTTCAACAGCAACCAGATTCAGGAAAGGGGCACCCTTGCATCATCCATATGCATGGTTGGTGGTTGCTGCACCTTATTATGCTTAATCAAACCATCCTTAAAAAAGGAATATGTCAAGTATGCCAAGGCCACAAAAAAGAGAAACCTCGTTGCGTACAACAAGTAAACGACAAAGGCCACCAAACCAAGCAAAGTAGCTGAAACCACAGTCATTAAATCTTTCATATTCCCGCTCCTCTATAAAAAAATAATAAATTGTATATCCAAAGTAGTTTCACTAACAAAAAAGTACTCAACATCAAGGAGAAGAGACGATAAGTAAAAATAACTTTTAAGTCAAGAAATATAAGAAAAAAACAAAAAAATTTTTCAGATTTTTTATCTGACAGGACTCATACCTTTCAAAGATACCTTTGCCGACCATGAATAATTAACGGTAACAATTTGTTGAAAGTCTTTTAAGCTATTGTTAAATCATCAGGAAGATCAGAAAGTTACCTGTTAAAATGAATGCTCGGTTCAGTTTTACAGAAAACACTTTCAAGATATTATCGGGTAAAGTATCCAGCGACGAACCTTTTGGTTTCAGCCAGAAAGATAAACCATCACCTCATTCATCAAAAAAGGAGCGTTACCATGGCCAAATTTCTTTTTGTTTTGCGGGAAAGCGACAATGAAAAGGCAACCAGATGTTTCCAGTTTGCAAAAATTGCTCACTCCAAGGGACATACTGTTAATATTTTTCTTATAGACAGCGGCGTTGACTGGGCAATTAAGGGTAAAGACGGATCCCTGAAAACGGATACCGGCGATTGTGTCAATGATTACCTGCCTTACCTCATTGAAAATGAAGTGGAAACAGGTGTTTGTACCCCCTGTGCGAAAAACAGGGGACTTGATGAGGCAAACTTCAACAGTAATATGGTGCTCGATGGAGGCCCGCACCTGATTGATATGGCAGCCGAAGCAAAGGTTTTCAATTTTTAATGTTTGCAGAAGCTGTAAACAATGAAACCACCTGTTTGTAAGGTATAGCTTTGGAAGCGCTATACCTTACAAGGTTTACACTATTTTGCCTGCTAATAAGGTCAATACAGACTAGAATGAAAAACATCCGGCAACAAAATCAGGAATTGCCCTCTTTTTTCATTTCTTCTCCCATGCTGGCAGCTGCGGTGAAAAGCACGTCTGTCGAAGAGTTCAACCCTGTTTCACAGGAATCCTGAACAACGCCGATAATAAAGCCCACAGCTACGACCTGGGTAGAGATATCAGGACTTACCTGAAACAGGCTGCATGCCATTGGAATAAGCAACAGCGAACCACCGGGAACGCCAGATGCACCGCAGGCACCAATAGCCGCAAAAACACTGAGCAAGACTGCGGTAACAATATCTACCTGTATACCAAGGGTGTGAACCGCAGCCAACGACAAGACCGTAATAGTAATTGCGGCCCCGGCCATATTGATAGTCGCCCCCAGGGGAATGGAGATAGAATAGGTATCTTCATGCAGGTTCAATTTTTTACACAAGGCCATATTTACCGGAATATTAGCGGCTGAACTCCTGGTAAAAAAAGCGGTTATACCACTCTGGAGAAGACAGGTGAACACCAAGGGATAAGGGTTTTTTCTGATCTTCCAGAAGACCAGCAGAGGGTTAATTACCAGAGCAACAAAAAACATCGCTCCAACCAGCACCAAAAGAAGTCGGGCATAATTACCCAGCTCCCCAAAGCCGGTGGTGGCAACGGTATTGGCAACCAAGCCAAAGATACCAAAGGGAGCAAGACGAATAACCCAGCGAACAATTTGAGAAATCGCGACAGAAAAATCTGCCAGAAGTGCTTTGGTGGGTTCACCGAGCCTGCGGAAGGTTATGCCCAACAAAATTGCCCAGGCAAGGATGCCAATATAGTTGGCATTTGCCACGGCATGGAGTGGATTGTCAACAATATTAAGAGCCAGAGTTTTCAGAACCTCAAGAATATTGGATGGTGGTGTCTGACTGATATTTGCCGTTACCAGGGTAAGATGGGTAGGAAAAAGAAAACTGGCAACAACCGCTGTCAGTGCAGCAAAAAAAGTTCCAAGAATGTAGAGGACGATAATGGGACGAATATACACCTCTGAACTGGCTTGATGTTGAGCTATGGCTGCGGTAACAAGTATAAAAACCAGAACAGGTGCTACAGCCTTCAATGCACCGACAAAAAAAGTACCTAAAATACCAACGGATTTTCCGATCTCCGGTGAAACCCAGGCGAGCAGAGTGCCAAGGATCAGACCAATTATTATCTGACCCACCAGGCTGCCTTTCATAAATTTGTTAATAAGACCTGTTGCCATATACTTCCTCCTGTTAATATAAATCTGATAATAAGTTAACTTTCGGATGCTATAAGTAGCTAAAAGAAAGGTTTCAGTCAATACCGATACTACAATCCTGGCACAATAGTTCCATTACCGGAACAGCTTGACGAAATTGTGTCAAAAAAATAACGGAAAAAATGATAACAGGGCAAGACCTCTCTGTTAATATTCATCCGCATTCGTTTTTCTGTGTTACTCTGTGTTAGTATTGGTTCGTATAAAAACCTAGCACTGTTCCACAGAACCACTTGATATCATTAAAATAAATGGTACAATAGGTGTCGACTTGAGGTAGAAGCTTCGAAAATTTCAAAGATAAACATTCAGGGAGGACTATCATGTCAGAAAAATTGCTTACATTTCACCTTGCTTTATTTTTTGCAATGTTATGCTGTGTTTCTCTATCAACAGCCGAACCTTCAGGAAAGTTGGTTATCTTTCATGCTGGCTCCCTGTCTGTTCCCTTCGCAGAAATGGAAAAGAATTTTGAGAAAAAATACCCCAAGGTAGATGTCCAGAGGGAAGCTGGGGGTTCCACCAAGATGGCCCGTCTTATTTCCGAGGTTGGTAAACCTGCAGACATTATGGCATCTGCCGATTATGTGGTTATTGACAAAAACCTTATTCCGAAATTTGCCTCCTGGAACGCCCGGTTCGCTTCCAATCAACTGGTTCTCTGTTATACCGATCAATCGAAATTTGCCAGTGAAGTCAACAAGGACAACTGGTTTGAAATTTTACAGCGCAAAGGTGTTGTCTGGGGACATTCCGATCCAAATCTTGACCCCTGTGGCTATCGATCATTGATGGTATTACAACTTGCTGAAAAATTTTATGGAATCCCAGGACTCAATGATAAACTTTTGGCAAACCGCCCCAAACAAAACGTTCGAGCCAAATCGGTAGAGCTGATTTCCCTTCTCCAGTCAGGAAATATGGACTATGCTTGGGAATATCTGTCGGTTGCCGTGCAGCACAATCTCAAGTATGTTGTTCTTGACAATCACATAAATCTTGGTGATTACAAGATGACCCCATTCTACAAACAGGCAAAGGTGACCGTTACCGGCAAAAAACCGGGAACAACCATTGATCGTGCAGGCAAATCCATTACCTACGGAATCACCATGCTGGATACAGCAGCCAACAAGGAGGCTGCCGAGTTGTTTCTTGACTATCTGTTTGACAAGGATGGTGGTCTGAAAGTTCTTGAATCAATGGGTCAACCTCCTTTTGTTCCTGTGCGTGTCCCTACAGAGGATATGCATGGCAAACTTCCCGCATTATTACAGTCAAAGGTTGTGGTCAAAGAATAATTTATGTCGAGAACCCAAAAAACTCCATACCGGAAAACGTTGGCTGGATTACAACGTTTTCCGGCTGTTTTCTTTAACAGCTGGATGGTTATTTCTACGGTTCTGGTGCTGTTGTTTATTTTCGCTCCCCTGGCAAAAACAGCCTTGTCACCGGAAAGAAAACTCTTTCTGGAAACCCTGATGGACAAGGAGGTTCTTCGCTCCATCTGGCTTTCTCTGTCTACCTCGGCAATAGCTGCTGGTATTGCTCTGGGTTTTGGCACTCCACTGGCATATATTCTTGCCAGACATCAATTCCTCGGAAAAAAACTGGTAGAAACTATCATTGATCTGCCCATAATGATTCCGCATCCTGTGGTAGGAATTGCCCTGCTGACCATAGCAGGCAGAAATCATCCTTTTGGAGAATTTCTGGCAAAACTCAATATTACTATAATGGGAACCAGGACAGGGATTGTTGCGGTTATGGTGTTCGTCGGACTGCCATTTTTTATCAACACAGTAAAAGCTGGTATTGAAGGAATACCTGAACGACTGGAAAAAGTCAGCCGTTCTCTTGGTGCCGGAAAAGGCGCGACCTTTTTCAGGGTGCTGTTGCCGCTATCCTGGAGATATTTGCTGGTAGGTGTGATTATGTGTATGGCGCGGGCCTTGAGTGAGTTTGGTGCGATTATCATTGTCGCCTATCATCCTATGGTTGCCCCTGTTCTTATGTATGAGAGATTTACCGCCTATGGTCTAAAATATTCTCAGCCTGTGGCTGTTCTACTTATTCTGGTTTCATTGCTCTTTTTTCTTTTTCTTCGCATAGTTTCTCAATCTAAAACTGATTCAGAATGATATCTATAGAAAATCTCAAGATTTTTTTACCCTCTTTTACCTTGGGGCCGGTTTCCCTGACAATAGAACAGGGTTCCTTTTTTGCCCTGATGGGACCAACCGGCTCTGGAAAAACCCTGTTGATTGAATCTCTTTCCGGTTTATTGCGACCCGACGAAGGAAAGATCAGGATAGACAACATCGACATAACAAGGCTTCCTCCAGAACAGCGTAACATCGGACTCGTCTATCAGGATCATTGTCTTTTCCCCCATCTGACAGTCATGGAAAATGTCATGTATGGACAACGATATAACAATCTCGGCAAACAGGAGGGAAAGAATCTCGCCAATGAGTTGATGGATATGTTGTCAATAATTGATCTCAAGGATCGAAAACCCGGCAAGTTAAGTGGCGGAGAAAAACAGCGGGTATCCCTGGCAAGGGCATTGGCGTGTAAACCCGCTATTGTGCTGCTCGACGAACCGTTATCGTCCCTTGACCCACAATTCAGAGAAGGCTTGCGAAAAAATATCAAACAGTTACATGAGGCAAGTGATGCAACCTTTTTTATGGTGACCCATGATTTTGTTGATTCGTTAGCTTTAACAGATAAAGCAGCAGTCATAAGGAACGGGACAATCCAGCAATGCGGTGAAACCCTGGATATTTTTCATCGACCTGCAACAACGTTTATTGCCGATTTTGTCGGAATGAAAAATATTATTGAAGCAAACTATGATCAGGAAAACTGTACTTTTTGTGAGACAACGATACACAAACCTGAATATGTAACATGGGACAGAGGCTATATCGCTTTACGGCCAGAAGATATAACACTTGTTTTACCAGAAAATAATTCTGTCCACAGACCAAGTCTTCCAGGTATTATCAGCGCCATACACCGTGATGGTTTTGTCTGGATTGCAACTGTACAATGTCTGGAAACTGTTTTTACAGTTCGTCTGGAACATAGAATGGTTCTAGACAGGACGTTTGATGTTGAGAAAAATGTAGTTCTCACCTTTAATCCTGATGCGGTTCATCATATTGCAGCATAATCCGTCCTCGAACGTATTAATGTTTGCTTAATAAATTCAATAAGTTCAACCTGACTTACAAGACTTCCTAACCCAAAATACCCCCAACTAAAAATCAAAATGATCCAGTGATTCACCCCGGCGCAGCATTTGCCGGATCGACTGGGCCTTGAGATCCAGAGCTTCTATATCTGATAATATAGCCCGCTCTTTCTCACTTGTTTCAATAATCTTGTAAATACCACCATTTTTAATGACAATACGGCGGTTCCCCATCAACGCAAGCATAGGATCATGAGTCACCATCAAGACAATTTTTTCCTCATTAAGCAACAAGGCTAGTGCCTTTTTACGATCTATCCCCGCATTTTCAATTTCATCAATCAAAACAACAGGAGATCTGCTAAGAATTGCTGTATCTGCAATCATAAGAGCACGGGACTGGCCTCCTGAAAGAGAAGTAATGGCCGTCTCCGGTGTGAACTTTTCACCAGCAAGAGCGTTTGCCTCTGCGATAATAGTCTGTACCACCTTTTCTGCATTATTCACCATCCGACTATCTGCATGAAGCCTGACAAACTCCTCTACCGTCAAATCCATCACAAAATTCATGTTCTGTGAAAGCTGGGCTACCAGTTTATCAGAAGAACTGAAACGCCATTCAGGATCTGGAACCTTGCCGTTTACCAGAAGTTTTCGACCGGTTGGAGTATCTTCCTGAGCCATCCATTCTATATCAGCCAGCAATCTGCTTTTACCAGAACCCGTTGGTCCGACAATACAGACTATTTCGCCACGCCTGAAAGTAAGGGTTTCAAATTGTTCAACATTACCGCTTTTATCTGTTCCCGGATAGAGCCTTATCTCCGTTACCAAACGTTCCTTGTCTCCTCCAAGAAATAACAGCATCTGCTCAACATAACTCACTGTTCCGGCAAGAATGGTATCTCCATCAATAGCCCTGTCTTCAATCTCGGCATCATCCAATCCGGCCAGCAAATCAGGCAGACTTATCTTTTCTTTTCCTGTTAATTCAAGTCCCTGACTCTCCAGGTAGCCGTTCAAAAAAGGATAACGACCAAACAGATTTGCAATATTCAGTAATTCTATTTCATTTTTAATCCGGCTCACAGGCGTATTCCAATCATGATGTCTTAAGTTTAATTTTACGTACATTCCCCATCTGATACTCATCGCCAATACGGGTTTCCCCCAGACAATAAGAACAAAGAGCTGATGGCATGGGAAAACGCAATTCATAACCCTTTACTGTTTCGATCTGTTTTTCTTTTTTGTAAATAATGGTTCCAAGCTCGTACGCTCCCTGCCCCGTCAAGCCATTAACGTGCATAATTGTCGCCTTAGGATTAACCGAATTAACCCGACTGGCAAAAACTTCACGTTCAGCCTGGGAAACAATATCACCTTTGGTGATAACAACAACATCGGCACTTTTCAGCATAGGACCTATTTTTTTAGGGGTGTTAATACCACTAAGATTATCAATGACACAGACGGCTCCCACCTCCTTGACATAGGGAGAGCAGCGATTGCATAATCCAGCAGATTCACTTATCAGCAAATCAAAACCCTCTTTACGCCCCCACTGCACCACTTCTTCAAGATTGGAAACAAAATAGTGATCTGGACAAAGAGCGCCAGAAATCCCCTTAGACACAGGAATACCAGCCTTCTTGTATAACTGGTCATCATCTGTTATGAGGCAGTCAAACTTTACAACTCCTGTCTTAACGCCTCTCTGCATCAAGGTTTCGACTGTTTTCAATATAATAGCCGTCTTACCTGATGACGGCGGCCCTGATACCGTTACCAGATTCATTCTTCATCTCCCAGAGAACTGTTAAACAGTTCTTCACATCGCGCTATTTCAGTTGTCAAATCAGTACTCAAAATCTTGCTCCAGCCAAGCCACATCATTGGGGCGTCGTCTGGCAGCCTGTTATCAACATCGGGATGCAATGAGGGAAAAAGTCCGTGATGTGAAAGAATTTCTCCAACCTGCCTTGAAGCAAAAAAATCAACTATCAGCTGTAACTCCACGGCTCGTTCTTTTTTGGCCAGCATAAAGATTGGGCTTATAATAGCCCCATCCTCCGGCCAGACGGCTTTCATGCTGCTGTTCTGCCTTGCTGTTTTGGTAAAAAAATAAGGCATAATAGTTATAGCCGAACGCTTCTGCTTCAATCTGTTGCTTTTTATCATCTGGGCAGGGTGCATGGCATGGAGCATGGAACGCCCAAGCTTTTTGATTCCATCATCTCCATACCGATCGTGTATGTTCAACAGAATTGCATTAAACAAATCAAAATCACCAACAGGAAGAGAGACAGATTGCTCCCATTGAGGAGCAAGAAGATCTTCCCAGGAGCACGGTACATCACGTCCATCCAACTCTGCTGTATTTACCAGAAAAATAGCGGGAACAACTGAAATGACGGAATAGTTTCCAGAGGGATCCTGCAAATCTCTTCCAGCAAAAAGTGGATTTTCCCTGCCATTATAATTTACAAGATCAGCAAAAACGCCCTGTTCGCGAAAACGACCTATCTTCTGCAAATCAAAAAAAAGATCAAACCCTGCTGACATAAAAAGATCTGGAAGTTCTTCTGGATTACTCACACCATCCAGATTATCAGCCACCCACTGAGTTCCTACACTGGCAGCCTTGAGTTCCGTGTTAATACCGGTCAAGCCAATCTTTTCAACGAAAGAATTATACTGCTCCAACAATGGAATCCTTACCGGACAGGGTAACAAACCAGCCACAAAAAGCCTATTCTCATCCTTTTGAACAGAAGTCACCAGGGTCGAGTCAGAATTATTCCGTTCAAGACTGATTACTTCATTTAGAAGAGATACAAACATTTGCAGGTTAATATTCTTCATTTTCAGAGCAGTCTCGAGATTAATCATTTTACCAAACAACTCTCGCTGGACAGGATCTTCCATCTGTGAAAACCCCTTACTGACAAAAACTGCAATCGTTTCGGGATATTTTTCTGTAATTGAATAAAGAGTATCTGTTCCTTGAAAATATTCTGTCATTGGTCGCTCCAGTTCCTTGAACATTTGTTAACTTTCAGCCTTTTTATCAGCAGCGTAATAACAGTGTACTCCAATATTCTGATTTGAAATTGATCTACATCAATAAGCGTTTTTCAGGTAAAAATTACGGTTAAACATCCAGGAAAACAGACAAAAAGATTATAGAAAATAGAACACCAGGTTTTTCAAATTATTAAAGAGGCTAAGAAAAAAAAAGCCCTTCAAGATCCTGATCTCGAAGGGCTAAATATCAAAAATGAACAAAGATTATTTCTTTCTTCTGCGTCCCAAACCGGCAATTCCCGCGAGACCAGCACCGAAAAGCATCATGGTACCAGGTTCTGGAACAGCATTAACATTCACAGTCCAATCTTCAGTTTCTCCCTGATTAAGCCATCCAGTTGGATTAAATGCCTCATAAAAATAATCGCTTGACTTTTCCCATTGCTCACCCCATATATAAGGGTTACGACTTAATAAAGACTCACTGCAAGTAACTCTGGTTCTTATCGAAAGAGAACCAGAGAAGTCATCTGCTACCTTATAATCAAAGGTAAAGGTCTCCATAGAAGAAAAAACCGAACTGAGAGCACCTTCATCTTCCTCTCTCAAGATAATCTCTTCAAACGCAACAGCATCATCTGCGTCAAAACTACCATCTGCACCATCATCAATCCACATTTTCATCAAATTGGAATAATGGGTTCCTGCATTTGGTTGAGCCATATTTACTTTGAAAACAACATTTTGTCCCGCTATTAAATCAAAGCGGCCGAAGGTCAGACCACCATCCACACTCCACGAAACACCATAAGAGTCTACATTCCTAAGCTCATCACCTAAAAATTGCCATGTAGGATGGCTGTGAGACGTATTACCATATGACGAATCAACACCAGAAACAGCATCAGCAAAGCCAACTGAACCAGTCATTCCAACAACACAACAAGCTAACAACATTGTTCTAAAGGACTTCATTATTATATCTCCTTTTAATTTAATAACTGAAAATGTTGAAAACTTAAGAGCACAAAACATGCCAAGCCAACCAAAAGAACCATAAACATTATCATTTCAATACGATAGGAAGTAACACTGCAAATAGAAAAGAATACCACAAAAAGGTGTGTAAAAAATATCGACACTTTTTTAGATAACAGAAACTAACCAACCCAGTCTAAAACAAGGTATCATTAAAAAATGATGAACAAATAACTTTGATGAAAATTTATTGTGATAATTTTCACTATTAAAAATTCCAACAGTTCTGAAAACACAAATTTTTATTACATCTATTTCCCTTTATTACAAATTAGTAATGTTTGTGAAAGGTTAATGAAATCTTCAGCGATTATGATAAGTAACAGGTATCAAACCATACTACTTTTTTGTAAATCAACCGGTGAAATATATGTTTGGCACAAAAAAAAATCCTGGCTCCCCAGAAGCCTTAATAACTCCCCCATCTCCAAGTGATGTTTACAGTTCAGTTCAGCAGATAACAGAAGAGGTACAAAGAGCCTCAAGCTGGCTTGCACCTCTGCGCCGGGAAATGGCAAAAGTCATAATCGGACAGGAGCAGCTTATAGAGGGGCTGCTTGTCGGACTTTTAACAGGCGGTCACATTCTCCTCGAAGGATTACCCGGTCTTGCCAAAACCCTTGCGGTTAAAAGCATTGCCCAAACAATCCAGACAGATTTCAGGAGGATACAATTCACCCCTGATATGTTACCGGCAGATATAATCGGAACTGAAATATATAATCCCCAGCAAACCAGCTTTGAAATCAAGCAAGGACCTATCTTCTCTTCTATCATCCTTGCCGATGAAATAAACCGCGCCCCAGCCAAGGTACAGTCAGCCCTTCTCGAAGCAATGCAGGAAAAGCAGGTTACCATTGGCGATAAGACATTTGCCCTGCCAGAACTTTTTCTGGTACTGGCAACCCAAAATCCAATCGAGCAGGAAGGAACCTATCCACTGCCGGAGGCCCAGGTAGACCGCTTCATGCTCAAGATAATCGTCAACTATCCATCCATTGAAGAAGAACTCAGGATACTGAAAACTGCCGATCTCCAAAACCAACAGCCAGTTATGCCTGTTGCCCTGCCAAAAGATATTTTTGAGGCCAGAAAAACCATTTCAGCTATCTATATGGACGAAAAAATCGAGCAATATATTGTCTCCTTAGTCTATGCCACTCGCGATCCGGCAAGATTTCAGCTTGACCTTAAAAACTATATCGAAACCGGCGCCTCACCACGTGCCACAATCAACCTCAGACTTGTAACAAGCTGTCTAGCCTTCCTTGCTGAACGGGGTTATGTAACACCAGACGACGTCAAACGGGCAGCCCTTGATGTTATGCGTCACAGAATCCGTATCTCTTATGAAGCGGAGGCGGAGGGAATCAGCAGTGAAGATATTATAAGAAAGATTCTTGATACTGTACCAGTACCATAACCTCTCCTGATTAAAACGGTTTATGAAAGCTGAGTTCAACAAGGATATCCTGAGCAAGGTTAAACAGATCGAAATTCATACCAACAGACTTGTCAACGACAGTCTGGTTGGCGACTACAATTCTGTTTTTAAGGGACGTGGCATGAATTTTGACGAAGTACGTGAATACGTTGCTGGAGATGATATACGAACCATTGACTGGAATGTTACAGCCCGTACAGGACAACCCTATATAAAGAAGTTTACCGAAGAAAGAGAACTCACCTTAATGCTGATGATAGATATTTCGAGTTCCGGCAACTTCGGCTCAGGCTCAACCACCAAAAGAGAATTAATGGCTGAACTTGGCTCGATTCTGGCCTTTTCCGCTGTAAAAAACAATGATAAGGTGGGACTGGTTCTTTTTACTGATTTTGTTGAACTCTATATTCCACCCAAGAAAGGAAAATCACATATTCTTCGAGTCATCCGGGAGATTCTTTTTTTTCAAGCAAAGGGACAGGCTACCAACCTGGAGGTACCGCTACAGTTTTTAAATACGGTCTGTAAAAAACGGGCTGTTACATTCTTGATCTCAGACTTTTTAACAGATGAAGAACAGCTCAAATCACTGGCCACAAAATTACGCGTTACAGCCCAAAGACACGATCTTATAGGTACAATAATTCACGATCCCTGTGATCGGGAGTTACCTGATCTTGGCTGGATCACCTTTGAAGATGCGGAAACAGGAGAACAGATAGAGCTGGATTGTTCAAGACCAGAAACAAGAAAGGAATACAAGCAGCTTGCAACAGATCGCCTGAAAAGAATTCAGTCAATTCTGCAAGGTTCAAATATTGATATTCTTGATTTACTGACCAACAAACCATACCTACAACCCTTAATAAACTTTTTCAGATTAAGAAAAAGGAGATTTTGTCGATGAAGTTCTTCTCTGTAGCTCTCCTGTTTCTTATTTTTATAACAATAAATCCCTGTAGCACGGCTCTGGCAGCCAATCAGGTGCAGCCCCCCCTTGTCCTGCCACAACAACCACAAGCTCAGCAACCCTTACAACAGCAAAAAACACCGCAGCTTGAAGACATTATTGGTCCGGTTTTAATAGAAGATCCTTTTCCTGTAATGTACGTGATTATTACGATTGCCACTATTCTCGTACTCCTGCTTGTGTCATTTTTTGTCTGGAAAAAATTACACAAAAAGAAGCCAGTTCAGATTAATCTTGCCAACCATATTCTCAAAGAACTTGATCTCCATAAAAATAATTTTTCCACTCATAAAAACGAACAGGTTTACATAACAGAAGTAACAAATGCCCTGCGACACTATATTGAACAGAGGTTTCACCTGCAACCAGCAAGACAAACCACAAGGGAATTTTTACATTCCATAAGCCAGCCTTCAGCCATTCCCGATGTCGATAGAGATCTTGTCCAAAACAAAGAACAAATAGGGGAGTGGCTTATCCTTTCAGATAATGTTAAATTTGCTCACAAGCCGTTGAAACCAGAAGAATTTGAAGGTTTTGACAGGGCAATCCGCAATTTCATTCAAAAAACAACAAGAACGAATCAGGAGGAAGAAAAATAATCATGCGTTTTCTCCATCCTGAATTACTCTGGCTATTTTTCCTTCTGCCCCCACTTGCAATCTACTGGGGAAAAAAAGGAAGGGCACCTGCTGTGCTTTACTCCACAACAAGTCTGCTTGGTAAACTCTCAACAGCCAGAAAAACAGCAACTGGTAAAATAACCATGCTGCTCCGACTATTTTGTCTGGCACTGTTAATCCTCGCACTTGCCAGACCACAGCTTGGCAATTCAAAAACGGAGGTTGAGGCAAGCGGTATTGACATAATGCTGGCGGTTGATGTTTCCGGTTCCATGGAAGCCATGGACTTTACACTTAACGGAAAACGAACCAACAGACTGGAGGTCGTCAAAAACGTTGTTGCCAAATTCATTGAGGAACGCCCCAATGACAGAATCGGCCTGATAGCCTTTGGCGGCAGACCTTACATGGTTTGTCCCCTCACTCTTGACCACGACTGGCTTAAACTGCGTCTGGATTCTCTTTCTATTGGCATGATTGAAGATGGAACAGCAATTGGCTCGGCCATAGGTTCCAGCATAAACAGGTTAAGAGATCAGGAGTCAAAATCAAGGATAGTTATTCTCCTCACCGATGGTATTAACACCGCTGGAAAAATCCCCCCCCTTGCCGCAGCTGAAGCCGCCGAGAGTTTTGCTATCAAGGTTTATACAATAGGGGCTGGCAGCAGGGGTCTTGCTCCTGTTCCTGTTACTGATCCATTTGGACGAAAAAAACTGCGTAAGGCACGGGTTGATATTGATGAAAAAACTCTTACAGAGGTTGCTGACATTACCGGCGCCAGATACTTCAGGGCAACAGATACAGCCTCACTGGAACAGGTTTATGATGAGATTAACTCCATGGAAACCACGACCAGAACTATCAAACGATTTGAAAATTATAAGGAATTTT
>PDWI01000383.1_pt1 | contig 72097 bp, 65 predicted proteins | sample 1430891 | NCBI WGS metagenome assembly PDWI01 (sample SAMN01162508, study PRJNA174530) | Oral metagenome, whole genome shotgun sequencing project. | biome: Marine environment; feature: Marine mammal; material: Swab sample of the gingival sulcus; isolation source: swab sample of gingival sulcus...
TCCATTCATGATCTATGCCGGATTGATTCAGAGCTGGGTTGAGCGCGAGGCCAGAAAATGTCGTCGCGAGCCTGAGAAGCGCAAGCTGTATGAGCACAAGCTGTTTCGCTTTTCGCGTGCGCTCGCCGTAGACATGTACGAGCAGCGCAGCAGGCGCGGCGGGCTGTACATCCCGCATGCGGAGCTCACGCCCTTTGCCGACGATCATGGGATCGAGCTGAAGAAGATCGAGCTGCAAAGTAAATCGCTGCTCAATCGGACAGCGGCCGGAGAGTACAAATTCTCGCATAAATCGATTCTGGAATACTTTCTGGCTGAGCAAGCCTTCGCTAATGCCGCGTTTCGGCGGAACTTCGATTTTGAGGGTATGGATCTTGCGAGAGACTTTTTGCGGGAGATGATCCGGGAGGGGATGAGTTGAGCGGCGCGTTTCGCCTGAATGGCGGCCAGTGGACAACGCTGGATCTCTTAAGGCAGGATATGCTTGCAGAGTTGACTCAGCTCAGGCTGGATGAATGCAGCGCTGACAGAGATTGGCTGTTTTTGATGGGGCTGACAGCGTTGAAGATCCTGGAACTGCCTGTCTCTGCCTTTTCTGAGCGCGACAGGGTCACTGCTCAACTTGTGCCGTCCATGTTTCCGGCTATACTACGCATACGCTTGCGCAGCGCAGCGCAGTCGGTCTTGACAGAAGAGTTTAAGCGGATTTTTGAACTGGATTCAGCGCGGCGGCCGCTGGCGTACATTCACAATCAGTACGAGCGCCAGGACGATGTGGTCCTGGACCGTGCGACCGGCCTGATCTGGCAGCAGTCCGGGTCCTCGAGACTAAGCTATGCGCAGGCTGTGGACTATGTTGAGGGTCTGAATGCTGCCAACTGGGGCGGCTTTGCGGACTGGCGCTTGCCAACGGTACCAGAGTTGCTCTCGCTGCTGGGCCCGAAGAGGTCGTTGAGTGGGCTCTACATCGCTTCGATCTTTGAGGCAAGGCAGGTCTGGTGCTGGAGCGCCGACCGCGTGGCAGCTTCGTCGGGGTCGGCGTGGCGCGTCGATTTCGCCCTCGGCGGCGTGCGCTGGAGCGGCTTCCGGAGCTACGGCTACGTTCGGTGTGTTCGTTCCTGACCTGTTTGAGTCTTTGGAGCGTTGAGTCATTTGAGGCTTTTTAGCGGGCCGGGCGCCAGCCCGGCGAAATTTTTTTTGAGGTTCCCCTGACAAGCTGCCAAGGCATCTGCCTGTACTATCTGATGAAAGTCCTGCAAAAAAGAAGAGATACACGGCCGCCCTGCTGCATGAGAGCCTCGTCCGAAGCACGGACAAGAGCGCAGCACAGCGCCAAAAAGTTTCATGCAGGGAAAAAACTTGACTTAATCTCTCTGTTCTGTTTTTCTGCGTTCTCAACGTCAGAAGCGCGATCCAGGGCAGATGCTCTGCGCGCTGCAGGGAACGGTGACCTTTCATGAAAAAAGTACGCGTATTGGTGGTTGAAGACAGCAGGACCATGCAGCTTTTTCTGCGCAATCTGCTGGAGCCAGAGGATTATGACGTGCTGCTCGCCAGCGACGGCGAAAGCGGGATCAAACTCTTTCGACAGGCCCTGCTCGAAAACCAGCCTTTTGATATTGTTCTGACCGATGTGGTCATGCCCAGGATCAACGGAATCGATCTGCTCAAAAGTATCAAGGTCCTGAACCGCGATACAGTGGTCGTGGTCTTGACCAGCGATGCCAACGTGGATACAGCGATTGAGGCCCTGAACTTTGGCGCCAATAACTTTCTGCATAAGCCGCCGAATTCTGAAGAAATCCTGAATGTCATGTGGAGGGCCACTAAGCAGCGGGAAATCTTTCTGGATAATGAAGAACTGAATCCTTTTACCGAGCGCGTGATCTTTATTGAAATTCCGAGCCAGTTGAAGTTCATCAAAGGGATTTCTCATAATATTATCGCTGATGCCAAGCTCATGGGCTACGATGAGAACGAACTCCGTGATAAGATCCCGGTCACGGTCGATGAGGCAGTCACCAACGCCATTAAACACGGGAATAAATTTCAGAAAGACAAAAAAGTCTTTATCGAAATCAATATCAACAACGACCGTATTAAGATTGTGGTGGCTGATGAAGGCGAAGGTTTCGACGTGAGCAAGGTTCCTGACCCCACAGACCCGATGAATTTTCTGAAACCGAGCGGCCGTGGAATTTTGTTCATGAGCATTGGGATGGATGAAGTGCGGTATAATGAAAAAGGAACAGTCCTTACCTTGATCAAATACAAAGAGTCCTCTGACGATGAAGACGCTGCCTGACTCTCTCCGAAAGCACTCGCAAGACATCTTAAACAGCCGCACAAAAGGATGACGCATGGCACAGTATCTTGTTACAGGTGGAGGAGGCTTTATCGGGTCCAATGTCGTGCGTGCGCTGCTTGCCCGGGGCGATCAGGTCCGGGTGCTGGAAAATTTTCTGACCGGGAAACGGGAAAATCTGACAGATCTCCTGGCGGACATCGATCTTCTTGAAGGCGATCTGCGCGATCTTGACACGGTTGAAGATGCTGTCCGGGGCGTTGATTATGTGCTTCACATCGGCGCGTTGCCTTCTGTCCCGCGTTCCATTGCAGATCCGCTTCTCTCGCACGCGATCAATATCACCGGAACCCTGCATGTGCTGGAAGCGTCCCGCCGGGCCGGCGTGCAGCGCGTGGTCTTCAGTTCCTCGTCCTCAGTGTATGGCAACACGCCGATCCTGCCAAAGCAGGAAGATATGCCGGTGAATCCGCTGTCGCCGTATGCAGGCCATAAAGCTGCGGGCGAAGTCTATTGCCGGGTTTATCAGCAGATTTACGGCCTGGAGACGGTCTGTTTACGGTATTTTAACGTCTTCGGCCCAAGGCAGGATCCTGATTCGGCCTATGCTGCTGTGATTCCGAATTTCATCAAGACACTCGAACAGGGTGAACAGCCTGTGATCCACGGCGACGGCCTGCAGTCAAGAGATTTCACTTTTATCGGCAACGTGGTCCAGGCCAATATTTCCGCTGCTGTTACGCCGGAGGCTGCCGGTCAGGTGATGAATATCGCCTGTGGTGATCGTATGACGATCGCCTGTCTGGCGCAAAAAATCGCGGACCTGCTCGGCAAAGAGCTGAGGCCGCGTTATACAGCATCGCGGGCCGGCGATGTCAAGCATTCGCTCGCTGATATTTCCCGCGCTCAGCGCCTTCTGGATTATCGCGATCTGGTGGATGTCGACAGCGGTCTGGAACAGACTGTTGCCTGGTTCACGGGGCGTCAGGCCAGCACTGCATGACGAGGCTCATGCTGCTTAAGCGCATGTGGTCTGCACACTGTTGTAACGCTTGAAAGACTTATGACAGCGTCAGCAAGCCGGAAAAACGTGGATTAGTTGTTGACAAATATAGCTGCTGCAGGCAGGCTTTCATCAAAACGTTATTCGCCGAGCATCACGAGGGCTTGCAGACTGACGTACTGCTCGACAGGGCATCTGATGTCGTCCCCAGTCCTGGTGGGGGCAGGCAGAGAATCCTATGGCTCCAGAGCACCCACAATTAGACGCACTCATTACACAGATTCCGAAAACCGATCTTCATCTGCATTTAGACGGCTCGGTCCGCCCCGGAACAATTGCGGACATCGGCAGGCAGGAAGGCATTGAACTGCCCAGCTACAGCGCAGAAGGGCTACAGGAGCTCGTTTTTAAAGACCATTACGAGAGCCTGGAAGAATATCTGACCACCTTTGGCTGCTCTTGTGCAGTCATGCAAAAGCCAGAGCATCTCGAACGTATCGCCTACGAAGTCGCGCTGGACAATTTAGCTGAAGGTGTGCGCTATATCGAGGTTCGTTTTGCGCCGCAGCAGCATATCAACCAATTCATGGACATGCGCAGAGTGCTGGAAAGTGTGGACGCTGGTTTGCGCCGCGCACAGCAGGAATTCAACCAGCGCCCGGAGATCATCGATGGAAGCGAGCCGGCATTTTACTACGGCATTATTGTGTGCGCGATGCGTTCGTTCAACGAATATTTTTCAAGCTACTACAAAGATTTCATCAGTATGCACTCGTACTCTGATTTGAAAAATATTCGCAAGATGGCGTCTGATGAACTGGTACACGGGGCAGTGAAAATTCGTGACGACACTGGTCTGCCGATCGTGGGTTTTGATCTGGCAGGAGCGGAAAAAGGCTATCCACCGCGCGATCACTGGCGCGCATATCAGTATGCTCATGAGAATTTTATGTCTAAAACCGTCCATGCCGGTGAAGCCTATGGCGCTCAGTCGATTTTTCAGGCCATTACCGAGCTGCATGCCGATCGCATCGGGCACGGTTATTATCTCTTTGACACGGAAAAAATTCACGATGCGAGCATTGTCGACAAAAAGCGCTATGTCGATGAGTTGAGCGAATATATCGCCCGGCATCGTATCACGATCGAAGTCTGTCTGACCAGCAACATGCAGACCAATCCTTCTATCAAGCGCCTGGAAGATCACGCCTTCAGGTATATGCTGGAACGAGAACTGAGCACAACCTTCTGCACAGACAACCGCACGGTCAGCAATACATCGGTGACGCAGGAAATTCTGCTGGCACTGCGGCATTTTCCGATAACGCCGAATCGGCTCAAGAGCAGCATTGTCTGCGGGTTTAAACGCAGCTTTTTCCCTGATACCTATTCTTCCAAGCGCCGCTATGTGCGAAGCTGCATCAATTATTATGAAAAGCTCTTGCAGGATGTCCCGTTAGCGGCGCTGCTTGAAGAGCAGCGAGCCGGCTGATCGAGCACCGGGGTTCCGGGAAGAGCGTCGTCAGCGCCGCAGCCTAGGCAATATCTTCGCGCTCTTTCTGGTTCTGGGTATAAATCCATTCCAGATTCAGGTGGCGTTGCAAACAATCGAGCAGATCGTCGAAATGCAGCGGCTTGCTGAGAAAGGCGTCTCCTCCGGACTTGCGGTTTTCTTCTTTGAGCTGGGGCAGAACGCTGGCGGACATCCCGACCACGACCACCTTGCCGATCGCCGGCATTTGGCGCACATGCCGGATCGCTTCGAATCCGTCCAGCACTGGCATGGTGAGATCCATCAGAATGAGGTCGGGATGATGCTGCGCGGCTTTGGTGAGCACATCGAAGCCATCGACCGACTCAATGATGCTGAAGCCGAGAGGCAGGAGCATTTCTTTGAGTAATACGCGGTTTTCATAGCGATCGTCAGCAATGAGAATCTTGCGCAGAGGACCTTTGAATCCGACAATCAGATCATCGGCGTTGTTGGCACGTTGTTCGTCATGACCGCTGCTCTCCTTCAGATCGAGATCAAACCAGAAGACGCTGCCGCGTTTTTTTTGGCTGGTCACCAGGATTTCGCTGCCCAGGGACTGGGCGAGCTGCTGGCTGATGGTCAGTCCTAATGTGCTGCCTCCTGTCTGCTGTCTGCCTTTTCCAATACGGTGGAACGGTTGAAAAATGTTCTGCAGGTGATCGTATGGGATTCCAATACCGCTATCCTCAATTTCAAAACGGATGCGTGTGCCCTGTTCGGCATCATAGGCGATCGGAAGAACCCGGAAGATGACGCTGCCCTTGTTCGTAAATTTTACGGCATTGTTCAAGAGATTCTGAAGGATTCGTCTCAGGCTTTTCTCATCACCGAGGACCAGTCTTGGGAGTTCCTCGGAAAATTCCTCCTGAAACTCGATCTGTTTTTGTTCGGCCTGGGCGCGTGTCAGTTCTGCGAGGGCGCCCAGAAAACGAGAAAGATTGAAACTGCTTTCTTCAGCTTCCAGGGGATTCACTTCGATCTGCGAAAGGTTCAGGACATTGGAAAGAATATGCAGAAGCTGTTCGCTGTTACGGTGAATAATGTCCAGCGCCCGATGCTGTTTTCTGCTGAGACGATCTTTACTGAAGATTTGGGTATAGCCGAGGATCACGTTGAGATAGCTGCGGAGTTCGTGGGTCAGGCTGTCCAGGAATTGCTTTCGATCCAGATGGGTCTGGGCGAGGTCCTGCCGCGCGGCCTGAAAATTGTGAAGGGCTTTTTGGAGCGTCTGATCTTGTTCTGCGAGTTGCGCGCGCAGGCGCAGCTTTTCTTCTTCAAGGGCTTTCAGTTTCAGATACAGAATCAGGATGACTGCCGCCGCACACGCGACAGCGCATAAGAGGCTGAAGCAGAAGACCCCTGGGTATTTCAGAAGGCCGAATAGCAGGCCACTCAAAGCATCGTCCATAATAAGCGCACTCCATCATGATGCCACGATTGTTGATCTCGCCGGAGAGAATGCGACGGTCGCTACGAGGCTGATTGTCGAGCGTTCACGGCTGAATTCCGCCCGCCTTTGGGATACGGTTAGTGCTGCGCTCCTGATCTGCTTTCAGATGATAGCGGGACGCAGCTTTTTCCTCAGACTGTACTACTGCGGAAAAGAATCAAGAAAATTATGTATGAAAAAAGATTCTCCTGCTGCTGCGCTGGCGAAGATGACAGGAATTTTCTGTTCTGGGACAAGCGCTCTTTTGGGAAGCAGAGTCACGCTGGTGGTCTGTGACGTCCCGGCGCGAGACTTCACAGACACATGATGGCCGGAGAGGGCTGTCAACGGGACATTGCGCTCAACAACTCTTTCCGGGCGTCTTCTGACAGGCCAAGTTGATCGATCTCGTCCTGAAGCATGTCGGGACTGCCATAGCCGGCAAGATAGCCATTTACCCGTGCGGTTGCTGTGGAATTCACGAAATCCTGCACATTCGGATAGATCTGATGATACGCATGAAAGATCGTTTTTCGATTTCGGAGCGTAAACTTTTGGTGATAGTCCTCTGCAAGATAAAACGCCTGAAACGGCTCAATTTTGGTCTGCAGTTTCTGACCGCGCCGGGCCTCTTCCCGGATTTTACTCTCTTCGGCCTCTTGCTGTTGTTCGGCGTTATGATAAAAAATCGCCGAGCGGTACTGGCGTGAGAAGACCGGAGCTTCGGGAGTATGACTGTCCCAAAAGACCTGTAATACGTCCTGATACGAAATCTGCTGCGGATCGTAATCGATCCGGATTGTCTCAGAGTGGTCACCGATGTTGTGGTAGTTCGGATCTGCTGTCGTACCGCCGGCATAGCCGACCTGTGTGCGAATAACCCCTTTGATGACCCCGAACCGGGCATCTGGTCCCCAAAATCAGCCAAGGGCGAAAGTCGCGTGCTCGACCTGGTCTGCTGCGAGGCGATCGATTTCTGGCAAGACCGTGTTTTCAGCCGCCGACACCACGTAAGTGAACATAAGAGCGCTGAGTACATAAAGACTGATGTACGCTGCATGAACAATATTGTCCATCACGTTCCCTCCTCTGATCTTAATTGAAGTTCCGTTCCTCCTCAACTTTGAAACGTTTCCGCATTTTTCTCTTATATTGAGAACGATGTCGCCAGACTGGCTAAAAGTCAAGGCAATTGTGGAAAATGTCTGGAAATTGTCTGTACGTGCATTTTTTTCTTGACAAAGATTGTCTGCATACAGATCTACTGATTCCAGCATAACGAGTGGGGGTGTAGCGCAGTTGGGAGCGCACATGACTGGCAGTCATGGGGTCAGGGGTTCGAGCCCCCTCATCTCCACCATTTTTACGCCAAAGGCCGCTGTCTCTAAAAGCGGCCTTTTTTGCTGTGCCGGCAAAATCCTCTTAAGATCCCCGTTCAGCACAAGTTCTTTGAAACACTTAACGCGACATCACATAGTCATGGATCGCTTTTGCCGCAACGCGGCCGTCTCCCATTGCCAGAATGACGGTGGCCGCCCCGCGTACAATATCGCCTCCGGCGAACACCCCGGCTTTGTTCGTGGCTCCTGTCTTGTCATCAGTCACGATGTAGCCCCATGTATTCATTTCAAGGTCTGGTGTGCTTTGAGCGAGCAAAGGATTGGGACCGGTGCCGATCGCCACAATCACCGTGTCCACGTCCACAATGAATTCTGATCCCTCGATCGGGATCGGACGCCGGCGTCCGGACGCATCAGGCTCGCCAAGCTCCATTTTCAGGCATTGAACGCCTTTGACGCGGCCCTGCTCATCTCCGAGAATGTGCGTGGGGTTGGTGAGGAGATGGAACTGAATGCCCTCTTCTTTGGCATGTTCGATTTCTTCGTTCCTTGCCGGCATTTCCACTTCTGAGCGCCGGTAGATGAGATACGCATTCTCGGCTCCCAGCCTCAAAGCCGTGCGCACGGCATCCATTGCGACGTTGCCGCCGCCAAAGACAGCGACATTTCTGCCTCGGGCGATCGGGGTGTCATAGTGTGGAAATTCGTAGGCTTTCATGAGGTTTGAACGTGTCAGATATTCATTTGCCGAATAAACGCCGTTCAGGTTTTCACCCGGTATGCGCATGAATTTCGGCAGACCGGCACCGTTTGCGATGTAGATTGCATGAAAGCCGATCTCAAACAATTCATCGATCGTGTAGGTTTTTCCGACCACTGCGCTGGTTTCGATCTTGACGCCCAGACGTGTGAGAGCGTCGATCTCGACTCCGACGATCTCTTTCGGCAGGCGGAACTCGGGAATGCCGTACATGAGGACTCCGCCGGCAAGATGCAGCGCTTCAAAGATGGTGACACCATGCCCCTGCTTTGCCAGATCGCCAGCAGCTGTCAGCCCAGAAGGGCCGGCTCCGATAATAGCGATTTTTTTTCCGCTGGATTTCGGAATTTCCGGGATTTCGATATTCCCATGTTCTCGTTCATAATCCGCGGCAAATCGTTCGAGGTGGCCGATTGCGACCGCTTCCCCTCTGGCTCCGAGAATGCAGAGTGATTCACATTGCTCTTCCTGCGGGCAGACACGTCCGCAGACAGCCGGCAGCGCATTATCCTCGTGCAGCACACGAGCGGCCTCCTGGAAATCGCCTTGGGCAATGCAGGCGATAAAGTCAGGGATTTTGACCTTGACCGGACAGCCTTTCACACATTTCGGTGCCGGACACTGGATGCAGCGCATGGCTTCTTCCATTGCCAGTTCAGGAGAGTAGCCGCTATTAACTTCCTGAAAATTCCGGCTGCGTTCAGCGGGACTCTGGGCCGGCATCTTATGGCGGGGGATACGCATTCGTCGTTTGCGTTCTTCTTTGCTGAGTGCCATGATTGTTTCTCCTGCGTTTATCGCTGTGCTGCGATCTGAGCATCGAGTTTGCATTGATGCGCTTTGAATTGTTCCAATGAAGCTTTCTCATCGTCAAGATACATGCGCTGACGCAGCATAAGTTCTTTAAAATCAACAGAATGTCCGTCGAACTCTGGCCCGTCGACACAGACAAAGCGATTCTCTCCGTCAATACTGACCCGGCAGCCGCCGCACATGCCGGTTCCATCGATCATGATCGCGTTTAAACTGACCATGGTATTAATGTTATATGGGCGTGTGAGGTCACTGACGGCTTTCATCATGATTGTCGGGCCGATCGCCAGGACAAAATCGACAGCTTGCGTGTCGATGATCTCTTGAAGAATATCCGTCACAAAGCCTTTTGTGCCGTAACTGCCATCATCTGTTGCAATCCTGATCTCATCGCTGACGCTTCGCATCTGTTCTTCCAAAATCACAAGTTCTTTTGTTCTGGCCCCGAGAACTGCGATCACTTTATTGCCTTTCTCCTTGAGCGCTTTGGTAATAGGATAGGTCACGGCGATTCCCACGCCGCCGCCAATGCAGACAGCAGTGCCAAAGCATTCCAGGTGAGAAGGATTTCCCAGCGGCCCGGCAATGTCCTGAATCGTATCGCCAGCCTGCAGGCTGTTAAGGTGGCTGCTGGTTTTTCCGACAGACTGGCAGATCAGCATGATGCTTCCCTTCTCCGGGTTTGCATCTGAAATGGTGAGCGGCATCCGTTCTCCGGCATCATTGATGCGTAGAATGACAAATTGTCCGGCTTTACGCCGTCTGGCGATTTGAGGCGCTTCGACTTCAAACCAACCGACGTGTTCAGACAACATACGTTTCTCGATAATTTTGTGCATGATCATTCCTCTCAGTAGTTATGCAACAGTTTCAAGGACATCTGTAAAGCAGACCGAGCATGGCATGGATAAAGAGGTGAGGAAAAAGCGGGGCTTCGGGCGCTCTGAGCGTTTACAAACGACATTCTCAGCTCACGTTGTCAGTGCATATAGTATGTCTCGTACGTTCTTGAAGAAATTTCCACTGTTCGTTGCAGAGTTTTTTCTGTGTCTTGCACAGTCAAAATGTCAATGTTTTTTTTGTGAAGAGAGTATTTTTGACCAGAAACGCTCTCTTTCCCCAGTGAACGTTTTCGAGAATATGGCGCTATGGAGCTGATCTGCCTTGCCAGACGCGATCGTACTTTTTCGCCTGAAACGTGATGCTCATGCCGCCTGGCGGAAGACAATTTGCTTGACAGAGAATTGATCGTGTAAATATCGTTCCTGAAATAGCGACGACTTGGACAAAGACTATCCCAGGAGCTCTACAGCCATGACAACAGAGCAGCACCACAGCACACCATTCTCTTTACAGGCGCTCATTCGGGCTATGCGGCCGAATCAATGGACAAAGAACCTGATCGTCTTGTCCGGCCTGATTTTTGCCCGCGAATTGTTCGACCCGCAGTCGCTGTTGCGGGCGATCGCGGCCTTTTTCCTGTTTTGCCTTCTTTCCAGCACGATCTATCTGGTGAATGACATCAAAGATGTCGAGCGCGATCGGCAGCATCCGCTGAAATCGAAGCGTCCGATCGCGGCCGGGGATCTTTCTCTTCCGGCGGCCTGGGCCTCGGCAGCGACATTGGGCGTTGTGGCGCTGCTCGGATCCTTTGTTCTCGATTTCAGTTTCGGTGTTGTGGCTTTGCTCTATTGTGCGCTGTTGTGCGCGTATTCCTTCTGGCTTAAGCATCTGGTCATCCTGGATGTGCTGACGATTGCGATCGGCTTTGTGCTGAGAGCTGTGGCCGGGGCCGAGGCGATCGACGTCGAATTCTCTGCCTGGCTGCTGCTCTGTACGATCCTTCTGGCGCTGTTTCTCGGTTTAAGTAAACGCCGTCATGAATTGAGCCTTCTGGGAGGAAAGGCCAGCTCGCATCGTAAAATTCTTCAAGAGTATTCGTCCCATCTGCTTGACCAGATGATCGGTGTTGTCACAGCCTCGACCCTGATGGCGTATGCGCTCTATACTATGGATGACGGTACAAGTGAGAAATTCGGGACCTCCTATATGATCCTTACGGTTCCTTTTGTTATTTACGGAATTTTCCGCTATTTGTATCTTGTGCATCAAAAGGACAAAGGAGGCAATCCAAGCACGCTTGTGATCAGCGATAAACCGATCCTGGTGACGGTCGCTCTCTGGGGACTTCTCTCAGTGGGGCTGATTTATTTTTAACGCGATGTTCCAGCCCGCAGACAGCGCAGGACGATACAGAGAGTCTGCTGTTGTATCGTTCGTGTCGTTTGCGGACGCCGTGCGGGTAGGACTTATGGACACATTTACAATACATGCCGATCATGTCGATGTCGAAGAGATTATGAAAGAGATTCACCGGCGAGTGCTCGAAAAGAAAGAACAGGGGATTTACAGTGATGCTGACCTTCAGGAGATCACAGAACTGAAGCAAAATCTGTCACCCCTGAAAAACGAGCGGTACATCGAGTTAAATCTCCAGCTTCGGCGGCTGCATCACAATTGGGATATGGCGGCTGCCGGCAGTGTAATTATTCGCTCGCATCGTAAAGTGATCGGGCCGCTTCTGGTGGTGATCAAGACTGTCGGAGCTCGTGTACTGCGTTTTTTTGCCTCAGCTTTTTTTACCAGGCAAACTGAATTCAATGCCGCGTCTGTGCGTTTCAGTTCAGTCGTGCTGGAAGAATTGACGCGTTTGAATGAAGAAAATACAGCCCTGCAGCAGCGGATCGATGAGCTGGAAGCCAGGCAGAGGGATGAGTAAAGGACATGCGTGTAGCCTTTGTCGTTCAACGATACGGACTTGAAGTGAATGGCGGAGCCGAAGCCTTGTGCCGCTGGGTCGCCGAGCGCATGCAGAGATATTTCGAGCTGGAGGTCTTGACAACCTGCGCTCTTGACTATCTTTCCTGGGAGAACCATTTTCCCGACGGACTTGAATCCGTTAACGGCGTCAAAGTCCGTCGTTTTTCCGTCGATCTGCCCAGAAACATGAGCCGCTTCAATCGTTTTGCCCGCAAATTGTTTGCCCGCCGCGACCGTTCGCTGCTGGATGAATTGGCCTGGGTGAAGATGCAAGGGCCTTCCTCAGCAGCACTGCTTGCGTATATCAAAGAGCATGAAGCCGAGTATGATCTGTTCATCTTTGTCACGTACAGTTATCTGACCACTTTTCTTGGCTTGCAGCTCGTGCCGCATAAAAGCATTTTAATCCCGGCTGCCCATGATGAAGCTCACTTTCAGTTCAGTGTCTTTCAGCCGATTTTTCATTTGCCGCGCGGGATGATTTTCAGTACACAGGAAGAACGCCGCCTGGTTCACACGCGCTGGAGAAACGAACGGATCCCATCGTGCATTGCCGGTGTTGGTCTTGAAGAGAGTGAGGAGGACAGTGAAGCTGCTTGCAGTTTCCCATCTCCCTATTTGCTGTATGTGGGGCGGATCGACGTGATGAAAGGTTGTCAGAAGCTGCTGGATGATTTTTTGCGTTATTGCGGGCAGCGACAGCCAGAGCTGCACCTTGTGCTGCTTGGACGCCAGGAAATGGACTGCCCGGACCACGAGCGGATTCATGCTCCGGGTTTTGTCTCTGAAGCCTGCAAAGCCGATGCTGTCCGCCGGGCAACGCTGGTCGTCAATCCTTCGGAGTTTGAAAGCCTCTCGCTGCTGATTTTAGAAGCCTGGCAGGCAGGGGTTCCGGTTCTGGTGAACGGACGTTCCGAGGTCTTGACGGCTCACTGTCTCAAGAGCAACGGCGGGCTGTATTACACGAATTACGAGGAATTTGCCCTATGCCTCGATCTCCTGCTGGGAAATCGGGATCTGAGGCAGATGATGGGCCGGCAGGGCAGACAGTATGTGGATGAGCACTATTGCCCTGACCGGGTTGAAAAAAGTTACGTGGACTTTATTACGCGAATAGCGAACGCGTAGTCTGGATAATATGCTTTTATGAAGATACATCAAGTACTTCCCTGTCTCAGCTATGGAGATGCGATTGGGAATCATACTCTTGAAATTCAGCGCATTCTACGGCGCTGGGGCTATGAGTCATCTATTTTTGCAGATGATATTCACGAGGCGATGCGTCCTTTTGCTAAATCGTACACAAGGCTTAAAGGGCGCGAACTCAGGGATGCCGTTCTGATGTACCATTTCTCTGTTGGATCGCCGGTCTCGGATTTTGTCAAAGCTCTGCCCAATCGTAAGATCCTGATTTATCACAATATTACGCCGGGAGATTTTTTTCGGGGCTATGAAGAGTCTATCCGCGACGTGCTGGAGCAGGGCCGCAAAGAGCTTCTGGATTTTGTTGATCTCTGTGAAACCGCTGTCGGCGATTCGGAATTTAACCGTCTGGAACTCGAAGCGCTTGGCTTCCCGCACAGCAGTGTGCTGCCCATTATTCTGGATTTTGATAAATATACGCGGCAGCCTGATAAGAAGGTGCTGGAGCGCTATCAGGACGGCCAGCGCAATATTATTTTTGTCGGGCGCTTGGCGCCGAATAAACGCCAGGAAGATATTATTCACGCGTTTGCTCTCTATAAACGTTACGTGAATTCTGCATCGCGCTTACTGCTGATCGGTGCTGGAGGCATCGAACGCTATGATCTTATGCTGGACGAGTTTATCCGTGGTCTGGCTCTGGACGATGTGCACATCACCGGCAGAGTCTCGGATGACGAATTAGCCGCATATTATCAGGTCGCAGACCTGCTGCTGTGCATGAGCGAGCATGAGGGGTTCTGCGTGCCTATGGTGGAAGCGATGTATTCCGATCTGCCGATTTTGGCCTGTCATTCCACCAGTATTCCCTATACGCTCGGCGAATCCGGTGTATTAATTCATGAAAAATGTTATGAAAAAATTGCAGAAATGATCGATCTGATGATCGAAAACCAGGCATTCCGTCAGGGGATTCTTAAGGCTCAACGCCGTCGCTTCAGTTATTTTAAGCGCGATCATGTCGAACAAATTCTGAAACGTGTTCTCGCCCAGCTTGGGCTGTGACTCTCAGGACTGCAAACGCGTTTCTTGCCGAGGGCGGCCTTGATTGAAACAGTATTCATCATCATACAGGAAGCGATATTGTTATGCGAGTCACTCAGCTCCTTCCATCTGTCCATTCCGGCGATGCTGTAGGCGACAGCGCCTATGAAATGCACCGCGCCTTACAATCGTGCGGCATCGAAAGCTGCATGCTTGGGATCAATATCGATGAGCATTTGAAAGACCGTGCCATATCTTTTGAGCAATTTTCCAACTATGATTCGCCGGATACGGTGCATATCTATCATTTTGCGGTCCCGTCGCCCATGAGCTATGCCTTCAAGGAGGCCAAGGGACGCAAAGTGCTACTCTATCATAACATTACGCCGCCGCATTTTTTCGAAGGTTTCAGCGAAGATCTGGTGACCATCACGACTACCGGTCGGCATGAAATCAAGCTGCTGGCCGACGCAACAGACCTCGGCCTGGCGGATTCAGAGTTCAATCGTCTGGAATTGGAGGGCTACGGCTATCGGAAGACCGGGGTCCTGCCGATCCTGCTGGATTTCTCGAAATATGAGATTCCGGCAGACCCGAAGGTGCTCGAAGAATTCGATGACGGTCGTATCAATATTTTGTTTGTGGGGCGCATCACTCCAAATAAAAAGCAGGAAGACGTCATCAAAGCGTTTACCGTGTACAAACGATATATTCATGACAACAGCCGCCTGCTGTTGGTGGGGAAATATGATCCTGACGAGAGATATGTGAAAATCCTGCGAGAACTGATCGAGGAACTCGGTATTGAAGATGTCCATTTCTCCGGGCACGTCACTCAGGCAGAACTGAATGCCTATTACCGTATTTCCAGACTCCTGCTCTGTATGAGCGAGCACGAAGGCTTTTGCGTCCCGGCAGTGGAAAGTTGCTACTTCCAACTCCCGATTCTGGCCTACGACTGTACTGCCCTGCCCTACACACTTGGCAATTCAGGCGTTTTGTTCAGGAAAAAATCCTATGCGGAAATTGCTGAGATGATGCAGGAGCTGATTACTGATAGCGCCCTGCGTGACGCTGTCATCCGAGGACAGACAACACGCCTGGCACAGTTCCGGAAAGAACGCATCCTGCCCCTTTTATGTCAATACCTGGAGAGCGTATCATCTTAAAAACGCCTGAACAAGAATTGGACGGTTTTCTGTAAGCGGCTGTCAGCCATTTTTTTCATCATCCATTCTTCGGCGATCCGTTTATTGAGCAGAGCAATTGTGGGAAAAGCATGCTGCATGAGCATAATATCGTGCAGGCGGATGTGTTTGTGCATGGCCAGAATATACTCATGGATAATCTCACTCGCTGCTTCCCCGACGGCCGTGACCCCGTAAATTTTTCCAAAGGAACTGACAAGGACTTTGACAAAACCTACAGCTTTTCCGTCCGCAATTGTCCTGCCGTAATCTTCATAGTTTGTTTTTATCTTTATTTCAATCTTTTCAGAAACGGCATCACCGAACTCATGAGGGATAACATGCCCTGGTGCATTGCAGCGTGACTGAATAAGGCTCTGCCGTTACAATCGCCGACAGCATAAATATGAGCAACGTTGGTTCTGCCATATTCATCGGTCACGATACCGCGTTTGTCATACCGGATTCCGGCATTTTCCAGGCCCAGGTCGAGTACTGGTTTTCTCCCGGCGGCGACAAGGAGTTGTTCAGCCCGAAACTCGTCTTTATCTGTGCTGATAACAATACGATCTCCGTCTTGCCGAATGTGCTGAATGGATGTTGAGTTATAGACTTCCACCCCGCACTTTTTGATTTCTTCTTCCAGCACCTGCGCAGCTTCAGCATCGGCGAGGGGCAGGAGATGCGGATCCATGTGAGCCAGGACAACCCGTGTTCCCAGTAGTGCAAAGGCCTGGGCCATTTCGGTTCCGATTGCTCCTCCTCCCAAAATAAAGATGGATTCCGGTAATTGTTCGAGGGTAAAAAGGGTCTCATTGCTTAAATAGTCAACATCTTCGATACTAGGGACAGGTGGAATGAATGCGTTGGTTCCGGTGGCGATATAGATCTTACGTGCCGTATACACATCATTGACGACCGATGTCATGGCATTATAGAGCATTGCTACTGCTCCTGAAGCCGGCCTGTCAAGAAAAATTCCAATTCTGCTGCTCTTGCAGGCGCCAGAGCACTCAAGTCGCGCATAATTTGGCTTTGTCCTGAGTCGGGAAGGGCTGGTATTGGGGCGACGGGCTGCAAAAATGCCGCGCGTTGCTGCCAGTGGGCGAGCAAAAAAGCATGAGAACAAAGCTTGACAAGGACGCTTCCAAATCGTATAAAGGCAGGAAAAAGGAATTCAGGCACGTGTCATTTCAGTCCATTTCTGAAGGGACTCTAAGGTGGCTATCCACATCATCATCGGCGTATTGCCGCGCGTCATCCTGTGAGGCGGGCAGATGACCGAACTGTGTTGCAGATTCTTCTATTGTGATGGCATCAAGATTGGAACGTTGGCCGGGAAGCTAGCTTGCTGGAGCTGAAACCTCTACTTTCAGCGTGACAACTTTTTCACTCTCCATATTCTTTACGTGTTTCGAAGGTCTTTCGTTCCAGTTTCTTCTCTTGTCTGATTCATGAAAGAAAATTTTCCTGGCAAGGGAGTTCTCGTCCGAACCGCTATGCTTCTTCAACAAATTATGAATGGAGTCACACAGGGGAGTATCTATTCTTTGGTGGCAATCGGATACGTCCTGATTTTCGGAACCATGAACATGGTCTCTTTTGCGCATGGCGAGACGCTTATGATGGGCGCCTTCATCGGTTTTTTTGCCGTGCAGTTCTTTCATTTGCCACTGTTTGCGGCATTATTGCTGGCGTTTCTCGGAGGTTGGCTGATCGGCATGCTGACGGAATTGCTGTTCTTCAGAGGGCTGCGAGGGGCTACACATATGCCGCCCCTCTTGCTCACAATCGGTCTTTCGACGATCCTGAAAGAAATGGCAGGCATCAGTTTTGGCTATGAAAACCAGGCAATGCCTTCGTTTTATCTTCGCACTTTTCGCTTGGGAGCCGTTCAAATTTCATTGCTGCAACTTCTGATTTTAGCGACAGTTGCTGTCTTGGTGTTGTTGTTACAGCTTCTTCTGTACAAAACCCGTCTTGGCATGGCAATGCGGGCGATTTCACAAGATTATCGTATGGCGGGATTACTGGGGATGCATGTCGATCGCATCTATAACCTCTCTTTTGCTCTGGCATCAGCGCTGGGAGCTGTGGCTGGAGTGTTGATTGCAGTGTATTATACTGTAGTTTCTCCATTCATGGGCGGCATCCCTGGCTTAAAAGGTTTTATCGCCTGCATTTTCGGAGGCCTGACAAGTATTCCCGGTGCGATTTTTGCGGGACTGATCATCGGCATCGTGGAAAATCTGACTGTAGAATTCCTCAGTTCCGGTTATCAGGATACGGTCGCTTTCGCCATCCTGATTCTGGTGCTCTGCATCCGTCCCCAAGGGCTGATGGGAAAGAAAAACGAGGTGTATTGACATGACCTTTATGGAGCGCCGTCGTTATATCTGGCTGCTTCTTGGAGCGTTACTGCTTTTTCCGCTCTGTGTGAACGATAGCTATGTGCTGAACGTCGCGATTATGGCGGGGATCTATATCATTTTGGCGTCCAGCATGAATTTGACGAACGGCTATGGCGGAATTTTTTCGATGGGCCATTCGGCTTTTTACGGCATTGGTGCGTATACAACCGGGATCTTGCATTATCACTTCGGTACCGGTTTCTGGACCGGCTTATTGGCGGGCACAGTCTTGTCTATACTTTTTGGTCTCTTACTGGGTATTCCGACATTGCGCTTGCAGGGCATTTTCTTTGCAATGGTTTCTGTCGCCTTTTTAGAAATTCTGCGTTTAGCTGCGATCAACTGGATTTCCGTGACACGCGGCCCGATGGGAATTCCCGGAATTCCTGGTCCAACGGTTTTTGGATGGACCCTTTCCACGAATCGCCAGTTCTATTATGTTATCTTACTGCTGGTGCTGCTGGTGCTCTTTCTCCTGTCCCGCATTGTGCATTCCCGCATTGGGCGGGCCTTGACAGCAGTTCGCGACGACGCGCAGGCAGCAGCCTCACTGGGGATTTCGCCCTTTCGGTACCGCTTGATCGCACTTGCTTTCTCAACGGGTTTTGCCGGAGTCGCCGGCTGTTTTTACGCGCACTACGCCACATATATCAGCGTTGATTCCTTTGGTGTACAAGAAACTTTTATCATTATGACCATGATGGTGGTCGGTGGCATGGGAACCCTGAGCGGTCCGGTGGCTGGAGCTGTTCTGTTAACAGTCTTCCCGGAGCTCTTCCGTTTCCTGCAGGAATATCGCATGGTGGCGTATGGCGCGATTTTGATTCTGGTGATCCTTTTTCGTCCCGAGGGCCTGCTCGGCGTGTCAGGTATCGTCGGGACAGAAGGTCTGCTGAAACGTCGGCAGGAGCGAAGGCAACCATAACAAAAACCGGTATCGCTTATCGATGAGACAGAAGTGAGGCTGCGGGTGACGTATCAGATGCGCGAAGAGGCTCTTACGCAGTATCAGGACTTCGGATTCTTATGCTCGAAATTCGGAATATTCATGTGTATTACGGACAGGTCCATGCTGTAAAGGGGATCTCGCTGGAAGTTCATCAGGGAAAGATCACCGCTGTGTTGGGTGCTAACGGTGCTGGGAAAAGTACAACCCTGATGACGCTTGTCGGTGCGGTCCCATCGCAGGACGGATCGATATGGCTCGATGGACGAGACATCAGCAGATGGCGTATGCAGAAGATTGCGCGGCAACGGATCACGCTCGTGCCTGAAGGACGGCATATTTTCCCTGATTTCAGCGTTGATGAAAATCTCAGAGCTGGAGCCTACACGGTGAGATCCGCAAAACGGGTTCAGGACTTGCGGGAGAATGTTTTTGAGCTGTTCCCGCGTCTGAAGGAGCGGCTTTCGCAGAAAGGAGGAACACTTTCGGGAGGCGAGCAGCAGATGCTGGCGATCGCCCGGGGCTTGATGGCTGATCCTACAATTCTGTTGCTGGACGAGCCTTCCCTTGGGCTGGCCCCAAAATTGATGGACACGATTTTCGAACACATTGTTGAGATCAACCGCCAGGGCATCACGATTCTCCTGGTGGAGCAGAATGCGCGTCTGGCTCTTGATATTGCTCATCAGGGCTATGTGCTTGAAACCGGTCGTGTTGCGCTGCATGGCACACGTGATGAACTGCGGCATAATGACCGTGTCCGTCAGGCCTATCTTGGACTGTGACTGACAGGTCCTTCCTTTTTTGCGTGCGCAGCCTCAGCAATGCGCGAATTCTCATTTTCGGATTCCTGCGCGGCTCAGAGTCAGGACAAGTACGGAAGCCGCTCCTGCCTGCTTCAACACCCGTGCGCATTCGTTCGTGGTCGCGCCTGTGGTGAAGATGTCGTCGATGAGGATGATATTCTGCTGCCGGATCTTCTCAGGAGATGTGAGATCAAAGGCGTTTTTAACATTTTGACGGCGTTTAGAATGCTTTTTGATCGGCCATTGGGCCTCAGTATGCCGAATTCTGCGAAGATTTCCGATTTGAACTTTGCGTCCGACATGACAGGCAAGTTCTTTGGCAAGGATCGCTGATTGATTGTAGCCTCGCTGTCTGAGCCGTTTTTTATGCAGAGGAACTGGCAGAATGATTTGATAGTGCCGCCAGTCGATGCGAGCAGAGAGAGCTGTAAGGAATAAGCGGGCCAGGGGCTTCCCCAACGCGGGTTTCTGCTGGAATTTAAACTGAACGATTGCCTGTTTGAGCACAGCTGTATATTCCGCCACAGAACGCGCATAATTGAAATGGGGCGGCGAGCTGCGGCAATCGCTGCAAAGGAGGAGAGTCGGCGTATGCTGCAGGACCTGCCTGGCTGAAAAAGGCCGACCGCATTGCAGGCAGATCGGGCCGTCGAGCGCTGGAATACTGTCCCAACAGGCGCGGCAGAAGATCAAAACGCGCTCATCGCCGGCAAAACTTCCGCAATTGGGACATTCTGCCGGGAATACAAAATCAAGCGCTGTTTGCGCGTAGGATCCTAAGGATTCAGCCTTCGGCAGGAGTCGGCGTATGCGTTTCAATGAAATGCTGTAACGCGGCATGCTGCTGCTCCGAGAGTTGCTGAAAGTACAGCGCGATTTTATACTCTTTACATGCTGGAGTGTTCTGCTCTGGTTCCACTCTGACAACGATGCCCTCGATCTGTGACGCCATCGCTGTGAAAGAGCCGTGTTCTGAGGCGTGTACCAGAGTCACCAGGATTTTGCCAAAAAGCGGGACATAGTGGGGAATTGAGCAATAAAGCCCATTCATACAGATATTAATCAAGCGGGCTTCCAGGGATGCTGCTTCGTGTTCTCCCATATCCAGCAAGGAAAGCTGTAAAGGGATTTCCAGAGTCAGGCGCTGATGACTTCGTCGTTCCTGTTGTTTGAGGTCTTTCATAACTGTGTACTGGTTGAGGCGTGTGGTGGTTTTGAGCCTCCACAACGCAGATTTATTCTTTATGTAAAGTCGTATGCTGTCAGAAAGCTCGTAAACTCGTCAAACATTTTTTTCGAAACTCTGCAGAAGCAAAGCAGTAAGACCCTCTTCTTACACGCGAACAAAACTTGACATTTTTCGATATGGCTTTAAGAGAAGATTGTGTCAGAACAGTCTCATGCCTGACAGCAGCAGAGCCAGGTGGACTGTGAGCGCAATTATACTCGAAAGGCGCTGTGTATGACTATCATGAATTTCTCTGAAATAGTGTCAATATCATCGTGATCATCAGAAAAAATTTATTCAGTGCGGAGGTACGTCAGATGTCAAAAATATCGCGAGTAATTATCATCGTGCTTGATAGTGTTGGGATCGGAGAGATGCCTGATGCCGGAGCTTATGGAGATGCAGGCAGTCATACGCTGGGCAATATTGCCGAAGCGATGGGAGGACTGGATATTCCGAATCTTCAGCTTCTGGGACTGGGGAATATCGAAGCCCTGGAAGGCGTAGCTGCTGCCAGGCATCCACAGGCATGCTATGGCAAAATGGCCGAACTTTCGGCAGGAAAGGACACGACAACAGGGCATTGGGAGATGATGGGCCTCGTGCTTGAAGAACCCTTTCCCACGTATCCGAATGGTTTTCCGGAAGAGCTGATCGCAGAATTCCGCCGTCGCAGCGGACACGACATTCTCGGGAACACACCGGCTTCGGGGACTCAGATTATCGACGAACTGGGTGCCGAACATCTTGCCACTGGCAAGCTTATCGTGTATACCTCTGCCGACAGTGTTTTCCAAATTGCCGCTCATGAAGAGCTCGTTCCGATCGAAGAACTGTACAAAATATGCGAGGAGGCCCGCAATCTCCTGCAGGGAAAACACGGTGTCGGGCGCGTGATTGCGCGTCCCTTTATCGGCCAACCCGGGCATTTTACCCGCACCAGCCGTCGCAAGGATTTTTCCCGTGTCCCGCATTTGCCGACTGTCCTGGATCACGCTAAAGCTGCTGGCCTTCCGGTGAATTTTGTGGGCAAGATCGATAATATTTTTGCGAATCGCGGATTGACCGGCGGAAATCATACCACGAATGACATGGCCGGGGTGGATGCCACCATTGATTATATGGGTTCTCAGGAGCGGGGAATTCTGCTGACGAACCTCTGTGATTTCGACATGCTCTATGGCCATAGGAATAATGTCGAAGGTTACGCCCGCAATTTACGCGATTTCGACGCCAGACTGCCCGAGATCCTCGACGCAGTACGCGATAGTGATATGCTTGCGATTACTGCTGATCATGGCTGTGATCCGACATTTCCCGGTACGGATCATACGCGTGAATATGTCCCGCTGCTTGTGTACGGAAGCTCTTTGAAGGCCGGTGTGGATTTGGGCTTGCGCCAGAGCTTCGCTGATTTGGCGGCCACAACCGCAGATATGCTCGAGCTCCCCGCTCCCCGTTGGGGCAAAAGCTTTAAAGAACTGCTTTAAACCAGGGAGGTGCAGCCATGACAGCGTTTCGTTTACGACTCGATTCCTTCAACCTGCTCTTTTTTCATGTCTGACAAAGAATATTTTCCGGAAGCTGTTGAATTGCCTTTGGAAGACGTGCTGGATCTGCATTCTTTCCCACCGAAAGAAATCAAAATCCTGTTAAACGCGTATCTTGATGATGCCTGTGAGGCTGGTTTTCCAGAGGTTCGTATTATTCACGGCAAAGGCATAGGTGTACAACGTGAAATTGTACGTTCTGTGGCTTCGAAGCATCCCTGCGTGGCTTCCGTGAGATCGGCTTCTGACGGCTGGGGGGCGAGCATTGTCATCTTTGCTGATAAAAACGGGTGACGAAACGATATTTCTTGCTTCGTCACCCACAGAGAACGTGTTATACTGCTTAACTTATGCAGCAAGCAGGGCATTTACTTTTTTGGTCAGGCGCGATTTTTTACGAGCTGCTTTATTTTTATGGATAACTCCCTTTGATGCAACACGATCGAGAGTGGAGATTGCCTCCTGCAGGGCTGCCTGGGCAGCTTCTTTGTTGGCGTCACTGAGGGCAGTTTCGACGTTTTTTACGACATTTTTCAAGCGAGTTTTATACGCTTTGTTCCGCATCTGGCGGATTTTGTCCTGTTTGATTTTTTTGAGTGCTGACTTATGATTCGCCATGGATTATTTTCGATTCCTCCTGAAAAATTATTTTTTGTCTGCGAGACGCTGTCAAATTCCCCGTACATGAGGGAGTATGCTTTCCATAATTCATTAAGAATGGGGGTATAAAAGCCGGGAAATACTGTCAAGAATTTTTCAGCGCTGAAAACAAGAAAGCTCAAAAAAAATTGCTGTGCGCTAAAGCGTGAAAAAAAGCGTGGACATCATCAGCCTTTTTTGGGCATTGGATACTATCCCGACCAGGTCCAGCGAGGAGGAGCGGAGGCATATTCTGAGTTGAATCGATTATGGACATTATAAAAATATTTTCAGTGCTTGCTGCTGTCATGATAATGACTCTGTCTGCCGAGCGTCTGAATGCCGTGGAGCGCAAAACGCTCGTTGCCGATATCCGCCAACGTCCACCTGAGATGGTGGTGCACGGGGAATCCTTCTGGGCAGGCCCGTTGATTGATATTCTTCAGGAAGCAGTCCAACGCGCAGGGTATCAGATTCAATTTCAAGTCAGACAATTTCAGGGAAGCTTACGCTATTTGGAGCGAGGTGAAATCGATATTCTTCCCCGCGCCATCTGCACTCGACAACGCGCGACATTTATGGATTTTCTTGGCCCTGTCGGTTACGAAGAGAAGGAGATTCTGTTTTTAGTAAAGCCGGGGCAGGAAGAGTCTGTTCGGACTTTTGATGATTTAAAAGATCTGACTGTGGGAGTGAAAAGGGGAACGGTGTACTTTGACGCCTTTGATGCGTGTCAGGAAATTGTGAAAATCGAGTCGCATGATGATGAGAATCTGGTGCGGATGTTTGCGCATAATCGATTCCAGACGATGATCATTCTGGACCGTAATGCCGTTGAATCGGCCTTGAGAAAATATCAGATTTCAGAGTATGCCTATGCTCGTTACAGAAAGACGCTGCATATCGGAATCTATTACGGCATTCTTCGGGGTCATCCTGCAACAGTTTCCCTGCAAAGGGCCCTGGAAAATCTGGTCATCTCGGGAAGGGTCAAGGCGATTTATGCTTCATACGGGCTGGAGCCTCCGAATTTCGATCACCGGCATGGATTTGAACCGTGTTTTCAAGAAGAAATGGAGTAGTGAGACTATGCGAAATCGCCTGCGGCATTACTCGATTTCCAGAAACCTGACAATCGGCTTGTTTCTTGCGTTCGGCTGTGTGGCCGGCGTGACCTTATACGCCAGTTTGCGTTTTTCCTCTCATCAGGCTCGCGTTGCATTGCAGAAAAAAACGGATGAATATATCACATCCCTGGCAGATATTCTTGCCGTACCCTTGTGGCATTTTAATGAGAAGGTCATCGAGGCGATCGGACAATCCTACGTACAGAATGACTTCATCGTTGCCATCAGGATTGAGTCGGTGGTGGGAGATTGGGATTTCCGTAAAGATGATCCGAAGAGCCAGACCGCCTTTTTGCGCACAGGGACGATTTGCTATCAGGGTGAAACGCTCGGAGAAGTCACGATTTTTCCCACGACTCGTTATTATGCGATTCTCAATCGCCGTTTCTTTTGGTCGTATACCGTCACTTTAGTCTTGATGATCGTCATTTTGTCGTTGGTCTCGGGAGGATTGTTCCGGCAGCTGCTGCAAAAGCCGTTTATGCAGTTCATTGATCTGGTGAATGCCTATGTTTCAGGCGATCAATCCGCGTTTTCCCGTCACGGAACCTACATTGAATTAGAACCGCTGGTGGCCGCGTTAAAGCAGATGGGAGACACGATCAGCGCTCAGATGCGCTCACTTCAGCGGGCAGAGCAAAAGTATCGCGGCATTTTCGATAATACTGTGGCCGGGATTTTTCAAATAACCCCTGAAGGCAAATTTATCAGCGCAAACCCTGCATTAGCTGGAATTCTGGGCTATGACTCGCCGGAGGAATTGATGAAGTGCATCGATGACGTTCAGCAGCAGCTTTATGTGGATCGGAGGCAGGGTGATGAGTTTATCAAGCTTCTCGAGCAAGAGAAACATGTTGAAGCCTTTGAAGTTCGCTTGCACCGCAAGGACGGCAGCATGATGTGGGGGTTACTTCATGCCCGCCTGGTCTACGACGATCGAGGCAATGTGCAGCATTATGAAGGGTTTTTGCAGGATATTGCTGTGAGAAAACAGGCGGAAATGGAAATTCAGCATTTAAAAGAACAACTGCAAGCCGAGAACATCTATCTGCGTGAAGAGATTAAACTGGAGCACAATTTTGATGAAATTATCGGTCAAAGCCGTATGCTGAAGAGCTTGCTCAGCAAAGTCGAGCAGGTGGCTCCCACTGATACAACTGTTTTGATCTCTGGCGAAACCGGTACCGGAAAAGAATTGATCGCGCGCGCTTTGCACCATACCGGTCCCCGCAAAGATCGTCCACTGGTGAAAGTGAATTGTGCGGCATTGCCTGCTCATCTGATTGAAAGTGAATTGTTCGGCCATGAAAAAGGCGCGTTTACCGGCGCGACTGTCAGGCGGATCGGCCGCTTTGAATTTGCGCAGGAGGGCACAATTTTTTTGGACGAGATCGGCGAGCTTCCCCTGGAACTGCAAGCCAGGCTGCTTCGAGTGATTCATGAAGGAGAGTTCCAACGGGTCGGCAGCTCGAGAACCTTGACGTGTGATGTGCGCGTGATTGCCGCGACAAACCGTAATCTCAAGGAAGAAGTCAGGCACAGGCGTTTTCGACAGGATCTCTTTTACCGCTTGAGTGTCTATCCCTTAGCCATGCCTCCGCTGCGCGATCGGGCTGAAGATATTCCTCTGCTCGTGCAGGCCTTTGTGCAAAAATTCAGTAAACGCCTCGGAAAGCAGATAGAAACGATCCCTCAAACTGCCATGAATGCCTTGCAGCAGTATTCCTGGCCTGGAAACGTCCGTGAACTCGAAAATGTCATCGAACGTGCGGTTATCATTAGCCCGGACAATACGCTCCGGATTGAATTGCCCCAAGAACAGGTGCTCGCAGCAGATACTGGCAAAACTCTTCAAGAGGTTGAACGAGAGTATATCTTACACGTTCTTCAATCCAGAGGCTGGCGGGTGAGCGGTCCCAAAGGCGCTGCCGTTGTCCTGGGTCTGAATGAAGCCACACTCCGTTCACGTATGCAGAAACTCGCCATTTACAGACCGAAAGCAGGTAAAAGCCCTCTATAGGCCACACAACGAGACAACGGCGCAAAATTTCAGATCGATGCTTATTGTCCTATTGCGTATTTTCGGGCTGTGTACTGTATTATTTTCGTGATATTTCACGTTTTCGTGAAATATCACGAATTTTAATCTGATATCCATACAAATCATCTGGCTGTTATAAGCCCGGGAAAAGTCAACATACATTATACCACGCTATCACGCAGTACAATCTCTTTGCTGGCATGGTGTTTGAAACAGGCTGAAGTCTCTGACGATCGCAAAGTAGAATCAACATTAACACAACTTTTTTAAAGGAGAAACTGGTATGAAAAAGTTTTCACTCAACCTTTGCATTCTGATTTTTTCACTGGCACTGTTTCTGCCGTCCTATGCACAAAGCGCTGATGTTGTGATTAAGCTGGGGCATATTGCTGAGCCGACAAATCCCTATGGACAAGGGGCGGATCATTTTGCGACATTGGTTGCTGAGAAATCCGGTGGCGAAATTGACGTCAAGGTCTTCCCATCTTCGCAGCTCGGAGGACAAAAGGAACTTATTGAAGGATTAATTTTTGGGACAGTCGATATGGCTCTGACAGGTACGGCGGTCCTCGGAACCTTCCAGCCGCAGGTCGCTCTGTTCGACATGCCGTTTCTTTTTGTAGACAGGGCCCACGCATACAGAGCATTGGACAGCGTTGGTCTGGAGATAGGAAAAGCGCTTGAGCCAAAAGGGATCAAGCTCTTGGGCTATATGGAAAACGGTATCAGGCATTTGACCAATAACATCCGCCCGATACAATCCCCCACTGATATGGAGGGGCTGAAAATCAGGGTGATGAATAATAAGGTCTATATTGAAATGGTCAAAGCGCTCGGGGCTTCTCCTACACCGATGGCATTTGCCGAACTCTATTCCGCGCTGCAGCAGGGAACTGTTGATGGTCAGGAAAATCCAAGCGCTCATATTTTCACAAAACGGTTTTTTGAAGTACAGAAATATGCCTCGTTAACCGGTCATGCTTACGCGCCTGAGCCGGTTCTCATTTCGATGAAAACATGGAATAAACTGAGCGATGCACATCGTGCAATCATTCAGGAAGCAGCCGTAGAAGCCATTGAATGGCAAAGAAAGCTTGCCACCAAAAAGGATGACGAATTCTGGGCGAAAATCAAAGAGACAGGAAAGATGTCCGTCATCAGCGTCGATCGGCAGCCGTTCATTGATGCAACAAAGAGTGTCTATGAAGAAATGGCGGGGATCGTTGGTCAGGATAATATCGATAAGGTCAGGGAATTGGCTGAGTGAGAGTTGAACAAGCTGACCCGCTCTGCTCTTGTTGGACGGGATGAGAAAGGTGTGTGGAATAGCGTTGCTTTGTCAGTCGGTATTCCACACTGATCTCTTCGCAGAGAGAGAATTTCCTGAGAGAGGAGAACTGAATTTATGTACGATAACATCTTGAAGGGCCTCCGAGCTGCTCTGTATTATTTTTCGATCGCCGCAATGTCTCTTATGCTGATCGTCATTTTTGCTCAGGTTATTACGCGATATTGTTTTAACTATACACCGGAATGGTCAGAGGAACTCGCCAGATTTTTATTCGTTTGGGTGGTCTTTCTGGGATCTGCTCTGATTATGGGGGAATCCGGTCATCTGGCTGTTGAATTCTTTCCCAAGCTGATGAGGGGAACTGTCGGCGGCAAGATTTTGGCAATTCTCATCAACCTGGCCGGATATGTGTTCATAGGTATTCTGTTTTTTAATGGAGCTGAGATGACGCGAGTAATGACCTTCCAGGTTTCTCCCGGACTGAGTCTCCCGATGAGTTATATCTATTCCGTGATTCCATTGAGCAGCGTCTTGATGCTGTTATACCTGGTCAAACATAGCCTGGAAATTGTCAGAGCGTCTTCAGAGCATGAAGACCTGCCGACAAAGTAGGAGGCGAATAATATGGGATTTGTATTATTGGGAATGTTCTTATTGCTGACGGCACTTGGAGTGCCTGTGGCCTTTGCGCTCTGTCTTGCCGTAGCAATTGTGCTCTTTTTTTTCATGGACATGCCGCTGGTCATGGTGACCCAGATTATGTATGCGGGAATCGATTCCTTTTCGTTTATGGCGGTTCCGTTTTTTATGCTTGCCGGGGCGTTCATGTCTGCCGGGGGAGTCACTGCGCGGCTTGTCACGTTTTCTCAGTCCCTGGTCGGTTCTTTCACCGGCGGCCTGGCGCAGACGGTCTCTGTGTCAGGATGCTTTTTTGCGGCGATTTCCGGATCGTCGGCCGCGACCACAGCTGCTCTTGGATCGACCATGATCGATGAATTGGAAAAAAAGAACTATAGTCGCGAATGGGCGACCGGTATCGTTGCATCGAGTGGAGTTGTCGGAATTGTGATCCCTCCCTCCATTACCCTTGTCGTGTACGGCGTTATTGCTGATACGTCGATCGGAGACCTCTTTATCGGAGGGTTTATCCCAGGGATCCTGATGGGAATTTCCATGATGCTGGTAAGCTGGTACCTTGCGAAAAAACGAGGTTTGGGCGCAGAGGGAACGTTTTCATTCAAAGCGATTCTGATCTCTTTTAAGAATTCTTTTTTCGCGCTGATGACCCCTGTGATTATTATCGGAGGTATTTACGGAGGTATCTTTACGCCGACTGAAGCGGCTGCCGTAGCAGCGGTATACGGAATTTTTGTAGGATTGTTTATTTACAAAGAGCTTCAACTGCAAGATTTTCCAAAAATCATTTTTCAGGCAGTCAAAGGGACAACGCTGATCATGTTTCTTGTCGGAGCAGCGAATGTCTTCGGGTGGCTCGTGACCAACCTCCAGATTCCGCAGCAGGTGGCGACTCTGGTTGTCTCGATTACCTCCTCTCCGCTCGTGTTCCTCCTGATGATGAACGTGTTGCTTCTGTTTATAGGAACACTGGTGAATGCCTCGGCCGCAGTCGTTATCCTGACGCCGATTTTTCTGCCGGTTGCAAAAACACTTGGGATCGATCCTCTGTTCTTCGGAGTTTTAATGGTGGTCAACCTGGCAATCGGCTGCATAACGCCTCCTGTAGGACTGGATCTTTTTGTGGCGAGCGCCATCTCAAAGGTCTCGATAGAACGCGTGATGAAGGCGACTCTTCCTTATCTGTATGCTCTGCTTGTCGTCTTGATGCTTTTAACACTCTTTCCGTCGTTTATCACGGTACTGCCGAATGTATTGCGATAACAATGACGACTGGCTGCGAATGGGAGCACGGCACGTGTGACGTTCTGGGGCTCTCATTCACTGCTCTGAAAATATTTTCATTGTCCGTGGAAGTGCGGGCGCTGAACAATCGAAGGCTTGGACTGCCTGAGAAGAGGGGCCGCTCTAGTGAAACAAGCTGTTCAGCAAGCCTTTTTTCTTTTGCAAGACATCGTCACCCCGAATTTCCGCAAAGCGTCGTAGCAGCTCTTCTTCCTCTTCATGTAAATCAACAGGCGTGACCACTGTCACTTGGACATATTCATTTCCGCGGCCGTAGCCTCGCAGAGAGGGAATGCCGGCTTCCGGAATCTTAAAGACCTTTCCGGTCTGAGTTCCGCGCGGGATCGTCAATGTCTGACGGACTTCCAAACCGGGCACCTCGATCTCGGCTCCCAGGGCTGCCTGGGTAAAAGAAATTTTGGCTTCGCAGTAGACGTCCTCCCCGTCTCGCCTGAAGATTTCATCCTGTTCAACTCCGATAAATACGTACAGGTCACCGGAAGGCCCTCCCCGCAAGCCGCCTTCGCCTTCGCCCTGCAAACGCAGACGTGCTCCGGTGTCGACGCCGGCTGGAATTTTCACAGAAAGGGTTTTTTGACGACTGGCTTTACCGGCCCCATGACACTCGCGGCAAGGCGTTTCGATAACGGTTCCGCTCCCCTGACAGCGGCTGCATGTCGTGCTGATGGTAAAAAATCCTTGTGATCTTGCCACCTGACCGCGTCCCTGACAAGTCGGGCACGTGGTGCGAGACGTACCTGGTTCTGCACCTTCGCCGTTACAAAGAGAGCAGGTTTCCAACTTTTCCACTTCGATTTCTTTTGTGACGCCGAACACAGCCTCTTTAAAGCTAATGCGCATGTTGTAGCGCAAATCGGCGCCCGGCTGCGGGCCGCTGCGTCTACGGCTCGAGGACGAACCGAAGATATCCCCGAAACCAAAAATGTCTCCAAAGCTGCTGAAAATATCCTCAAAACCCCTGAAACCGCTAAAGCCGGTACTTTTCAATCCCTCATGCCCGTACTGATCGTAGAGGTTTCGTTTTTCTGAATTTGAGAGCACCTCATAGGCTTCAGCCGCTTCTTTAAATTTTTCTTCGGCGTCAGAGCTCCCCTGATTGCGGTCAGGGTGATATTTCAGCGCCAATTTCCGATAGGCTTTTTTGAGGTCGTCCGCTGTCGCATCCCGATGAACGCCCAGAACTTCATAATAATCGCGTTTTGTCATGGCTATATGTAACGTAGCAAGTCTGTGAATGATTTAAAAAAAGCCGTAATGCTTAAAAGAACACAACGGTATGCTGACGGTATCAGGCAAATGTCTGCAACAAGCAACCAAGATCTGAAAAAGGGCACTTTTGTCAAATGAAAAGCGAGACAGAAAATAAAAAGTAAGGTCTTGAATGCGCATTGCCGGAATACGCGATGAGCACGATTTGTGGCAAGCAACCCACTGCCTGAAATCGTCCGGGATTCGCGACTCAGAGGGGCTTCACGTTCACGCGCATTCGTTCATAATTTCGATATAGCCCTTTGCCTTGAGCAGTTCTGCTCCCAGAATGGCGCCACCAGCCGCACCGCGGACGGTATTGTGGGAGAGAGCCACAAAACGAATATCGAAGACCGGGCATTCCCGCAGACGCCCGACGCTGACAGCCATGCCCTTATCAGCGTCGCGATCCCGGCGGGGCTGCGGACGGTCGGCTTCCCGGCGATAGATAATCGGCTGTCTGGGCGCAAAAGGCAAATCCAAGTCCTGCGGCTCGCCCCTGAAGTCAGCCCAGATGTCTCGAATTTCGGCCATTGAAGGTTTCTGCTCCTTGAATTTCAGGCTGACACAGGCAGTATGGCCGTCGATCACCGCGATGCGGTTGCAATGAGCCGAGATCTTGATCGATGCGTTGTCAACGATCTTCCCGTCTGCAATGGTGCCGAGGATTTTCAGCGGTTCGAGTTCTGATTTTTCTTCTTCGCCTTTAATCAGCGGTACGATATTGTCAAGCATATCCAGCGAGGAGCAGCCCGGATAGCCGGCTCCGGAAACGGCCTGCAGCGTGGTCACAATCATGCTGTCCACAGGGTACCCGGCTTTTATCAGCGCATAAACCGGAGTCATGTAGCTTTGCAGACTGCAATTCGGTTTGACCGAGATCAAGCCTGTGCTCCAGCCGCGATGTTTGCGCTGAATGTTGATGATATTGACATGATCAGAATTAATCTCAGGAATCAGCATCGGCACGTCAGGAGTATGACGATGAGCTGAGTTGTTCGACACCACCGGAAAACCGGCCCCAGCATAGGCTTCCTCCAGATCGCGAACCGCCTGCTTATCCAGCTCTACTGCCGAGAACAGGATTTGACATTTGCCTTGAGCCTCTTCAATATTATTAGCATTGCCCACGGTCAGCTCTGCCACGCTTTGCGGTATCTCCTTCTTCATCACCCAGCGTCCTGCCACGGCTTCAGTGTAGGACTTGCCAGCCGAACGCGGAGACGCCGCAACATAGCTCACTTCAAACCAGGGATGACTCTCCAGTAATTGGATGTAATTCTGTCCAACCATGCCGGTTGCGCCTAATACACCAACGCCCATTTTTTTCATAAGATCCTCCGAATGATTTTTTATGCTGTGCTGTCAGCACAGTTTGCGCATAGCGATGCGTCTATGCGTTCCAGATATTATCGTCACGATGAAAAGACGTGTTTACGTCAAAATCAGGAACACAGGGTCTGTCAATAATTTTTTCAGGAAATCTCAAAGGTGCAGAACCTGCAGAGATGACGGAAGAACGCCAGAATGAAAAATGTGCGGCAGAATTCTGCAAGGCAGCTTAACACGCTCAGAATTCAGGATTGAGACAAGAAGGTCAGAGTCCTGAACGGCAGTCAAAAGGCAATATGTCAAGTTTTAAAACTTGACATATTTAGAGCAGCTGATTCTATACCCCCTCAATTCTTTCTCAGAGACACAAACAGGCCACGCATGATAAGCGGCGTGAGAAGCGCAAAAGGGGCGTTGTGGAATCTGCATTACTTCGCGTACAAGGGGCATCAAAAACGTTTGGCGGTATTACGGCTCTGGAAGATTATAACGTTACGATACACTCCGGTTTTTCATACGTCTGCTTTCAGGCAAGCTGAACAACTCATGAGCCGGAACGTGCATGAAGTTCTGGAATTACTTGATTTGCAAAGTGTTCGGCATGAACCGGCAGCGGGAATGAATCCCCACGAATCCGAACAGCTTGTAAATATCATTCGGGATATTCACGAGCAATACCAATTGGCAATTTTCCTTATTGATTTTGTGAATCGTATGGATGCCCAGGGCTGGCGCTATGCGACACGCTAATCGAGGGGAGATCCTGCTCTTCTTTACAGGTGGTACGATTTGCATGCGTCCACGGGACGGCACACATGATGTCATCCCGAGCGGCGATTTTCAGCGCTTTTTCGACGAAGTCAGCCCTCATATTCGTGAGGTGACTCTGCGGCCGATTTTGTGGTCTGATCTCCCAAGTCCGCATATGACCCCAGGCCGCATGTTTCGCCTGGCTAAAGACGTGGAATCTGCGTTGGAAGCCCCTGAAACGCTGGGGGCCGTCATTATTCACGGGACCGATGTTCTGGTTGAATCGGCCTTTATGGCAGATATCATTCTTGCAAGCACAAAGCCCGTTATCTATACCGGATCGATGCGCTATTTCAGTGAATCCGGTTACGACGGCGTGCGAAATCTGTTGAACAGCATCAAGGCCTGTCTGCTCCCGCTCCCGCCTGAAGCCGGGGTGGTGTTGCTGATGACGGATCGCCTCTTTGCAGCCCGCGACGTTATTAAAGTGAACGCGCTGAATATCGACGCCTTTGATGCCCCTGAAAGCGGTCCTGTCGGTCATATTGCCGGAGAGGACGTTGTCTTAAGTTCCTGTCGGAGAGGCGGTTATGCTCTTCCGCGACCACGTATCCGCACCGAAACGCTCGAAGAAAATGTCCCGGTGCTGACCTGCTATACAGGTATGGATGGCAGCCTTATCGAATATCTGCATCGACAGAAGAAGATTGCGGGCCTGGTTGTTGAAGGATTTGGGGCAGGCAATGTCCCGCCAATGCTTGTTCCGGCCCTGGAAAAACTGATCGACGACCATATTCCGGTTGTGCTGACAACGCAATGTCATCAGGGCGGAGTGTGGCCGATTTATGCCTATCCCGGAGGCGCTGCGGACCTTCGGAAAAAGGGTGTCCTCCTGGGAGGACGACTCTCCGCTGCAAAAGCGAGAATTCAATTAATGGCTGCCCTGGGAGCAAAACTGCCTCGTGAGTCGCTAAGCGCTCTTTACCGCTGAGCGGACAAACGCAGTCCCTCAGGCATTATGACAATATTATACTATGAATCTATGATGACGACACTGATACTGTTGTCAGGAGGGGAATGATGACTACGCGCATGAGGGTGAAGGACGCGCTCAACAGCAGTGCTGCAATTGAGCAGTTGACGATGAAAGGCTGGGTTCGTACAAAACGGGATGCCAAAGGCTTTACTTTTCTCGAAATCAACGACGGGTCCTGTCTGAAAAACATTCAGATTATCGTCGATGAGCACATTGAAGGTTTCGACGTCATGAAACAGATCCACACCGGAGCTTCGGTTGCCGTCAAAGGCGCATTGGTGGACTCTCCCGGCAAAGGACAACGCTGGGAAATGCGGGCGAACGGTCTCGAATTGATCGGCCCGGCGGATCCTGCAAGCTATCCGTTACAGAAAAAGCGCCACTCTGATGAATTTCTGCGGGGCATCGCCCATCTTCGACCGCGTACCAACAAATACGGAGCGATGTTTCGCATTCGTTCCGAAAGTTCGTTTGCCGTTCATCAGTTTTTTCATGAACGCGGCTTTGTATACGTGCATACGCCGATTGTGACCGGGTCGGATTGTGAAGGTGCGGGCGAGATGTTCCGGGTGACAACGCTGCCACCGAATGTTGCTGCGTCAGAGGACGGTCAAACGATCTTTGAGAAGGACTTTTTTGGGAAAGAGGCCAATCTGACGGTTTCCGGTCAGTTGGATGTGGAATCCTATGCGTGTTCGCTGGATCGAGTCTATACGTTTGGGCCGACGTTTCGGGCTGAGAATTCGAATACCCCGCGCCATGCTTCAGAATTCTGGATGATCGAGCCAGAAGCTGCGTTTGCTGATCTGGATGATAATATGGCCCTGGGCGAGGAGATGGTACGCTATCTCACGGGGTATATTATGGAAAAATGCGCGGACGATATCGAACTCTTTGCCAAATTTGTCGATAAGAGTCTGATGGGAGTGCTGACCAACATTGTAGAGTCCGATTTCGTGCGGCTGCCCTATCGTGAGGCGATTGAAATTCTCAAGAAATCAGGGCGGAAATTCGATTATCCGACGGAATTCGGGACCGATCTGCAAACCGAGCATGAGCGCTTTCTCTGTGAAACACATTTCAAGAAACCGGTCATTATTTATAATTACCCGAAAAGTATCAAACCCTTTTATATGCGCATCAACGACGATGATGAGACGGTGGCAGCGATGGACGTGCTGGTCCCGAAAGTCGGCGAGCTGATTGGCGGCGGCCAGCGCGAAGAGCGTCTGGATGTGCTGCAGCAGCGGATGCAGGCCCTGGGCATGGACGACGCGCCTTATTGGTGGTATCTCGATCTGCGGCGTTTCGGCACAGTGCCGCATTCCGGCTTTGGCCTGGGATTCGAGCGCTTCCTGATGATGGTCACCGGCGTCGCTAATATCCGTGACGTGATCCCTTTTCCCAGAACGCCGAAAAACCTGGAGTTCTAGCAGCACACAGCCCGGTGAGCGGACTGCTGCGCCTGCGTCATAAGATTGATTGTACACTAACTCCCTCAGTATGACAAGACGCGCGTAAGCAGCCGCTACCCCCGGGGGGCACATAATGCCCTCTATCCCTCCTCTTTGCAGCTTAAAACCTCTGCAACATTTTTTAACAGCGATTTTCTCCATCTGATGAATGCAGAAGCCGGCTGTCCGCTCGCAGGCTTATGCAGCCTGCGTAACCCGCTATGGTGAAAAATTTTTCACCATGGCCTTGAGGCTATGCAAGATGAAGCTGAGGCAAAGCGTTTTGTAAAAAGTTGAAAAAAAATATTGCCAAAATACTCAGAATGTAATCAACATGTACCCAAGATTATGAGTTATCCACTCAAAAATCTTGCTAGAGCATGTGTCGTAGGATTGTTAGGGGAGATATTCTTCAAACGTGTTTGCGGAGAGAGGCATTATGGAATTACACATACAGGGACGGGTCGCGATTATCACTGGCGGAGCCGGAGGTTTCGGCAGCGCCATTGCAAAAGAGTACGCGAGAGAGGGAGTTCATACGGTCATTTCGGATATTGCTGCTGATGCTGCAGAGGCCTTAGCAGCATCGATTTCAGAAGAGTATGAGGTGCAGAGTCTCGCCGTCAAAACCGATGTCACGAATCGGGATTCAGTCACGGCAATGGCGGCGGCGGCTATTAAAAAATGGGGACGAATCGATTATTTAGTGAATAATGCCGGCCTGATTCAACGCCGTAACGTGATGGAGATTGATGACGCGTTCTGGGGCCGAATGATGACAATCAATTTACGGGGCGCAATTTATGCCTCGCAGGCCTGTATCCCATACATGGCAGACCCCGCATACGGCGGAGAACGCTATGGCAGGATCGTGATGATGAGTTCCAGTTCCGCAGATCATGCGAGTGCAGGCATGGCCCTGTACAGCAGTACGAAAGCGGGGCTGGAAATGCTGGGGCAGGCGATTTCCAAAGAACACGGTTCACAGAATGTGTTCTCCATCTTTCCGCGTTTCGGCATTGCGCCGACAGCGGGCTGGGATTTTGTATCCTATGCCCAAAGTCTTGGCCTGGAATATCAGACCGGAGATCGTGACGACGCAAAACGAGCTGTTATCGAATATTATTCCGGGCAGATGCCGATTGGACGAGTCGGAACAAGCGAGGAGGTCGCCAGAGTCGTGGTGCTCTGCAGCTCTCCGCTCATGGATCCTTTTATCAATCAATCACTAAACGCCTGGTGGGGCAGAGGCTGAGGATCGTCGATCTTCGATTGATGATCAGCGCTTGAGGGTTGTCGAACGGAGATGAATGATTCGCGTGAACACGATGAAAACAACAGCGTTACGAATTTATGGCGAGAAAGACCTGCGCTTGGAGACATTTGATCTGCCTCCGATTCAGGACAATGAAATTCTCATTCAAATCATCAGCAACAGTATTTGCATGTCATCCCATAAAGCAGCCAAACAAGGGGCAAAACACAAACGTATCCCGAATGATGTGGCCGAACATCCCACGCTGCTGGGACATGAGTTTTCCGGACGCGTCGTTGAGGTCGGAGCAAAGTATAAAGGGACCTGGGAACCCGGACAATTATACGGGATTCAGCCTGCGACCAATTATCCTGACGGCCCGGTCGGCGTACTTTCTGCTCCAGGCTATTCCTATCAATATCTTGGGGGAAACGCAACCTATGCCATCGTGCCTGAAGATGTGCTGAAAATGGACTGCCTGCTGCCGTATTCCGGTAATGCCTTTTTCAAAGCCTCACTCGCTGAACCAATGTCATGCATTATCGGCGCTGTGAACGCGCAATATCACGTTCCGCCCGGAACTTACGAGCATCACATGGGAATTGTGGACGGCGGCAACATGGCGCTGTTGGCCGGCTGCGGCCCGATGGGGCTGGGGATGATTGATTTCGCGCTGCACGGTCCGCGTCAGCCAAAACTGCTGATGGTGGTGGACATCGATTCTGCCAGAATTCAGCGGGCGCAAGATCTGTACAGTGTGGAAGACGCTGCATCCAGAGGGGTCAGGCTTGTGTATGTGAATTCAGCGGTCGAGGATTTGCAGCAGACTGCCAAGAGCTTGACCGATGGAAAAATGATGGATGATGTTTTTGTGTTTGCGCCGATCCCGGTGGTCTTTGAACAGGGGCAGAGTATTCTGGGCTTTGAAGGCTCGCTGAATTTTTTTGCTGGTCCGACCGACACGTCTTTATCCGCCAGGCTGAACATTTACGACGTGCATTACAATTATCATAAAGTGCTGGGAACCTCGGGCGGCAACACAAATGACATGCGCCAGGCTCTTGAGCTGATGTCTGCCGGAAAGATCGATCCGTCGGTAATGGTGACGCATATCGGCGGCATCACAGCGGCGGCCGAGACGATCTTAGATCTGCCGGAAATTCCAGGCGGAAAAAAATTATTGTACACGGAATTTGAGATTCCCTTGTTTGCGATTGCCGATGTTGAAAGATTGAGTATGGAGACTGAAGGACCACTGGGAGCACTGTATAAGGAACTGACACCGATTATTTCCGCTAACAAAGGACTGTGGTCGGCCGACGCTGAACACTGTCTGCTCGGCTTCCACGATCGACTTGCCTACCGCAGCTAGGGGGCAGATCTCATAAGCGCTTCAGGAATTGAACGTGAGGCAGGGGGTCTCCGTCCGAACTTGTTTCGACGCGTTCTCATCTCCAGTTCCTGGAGCCTTTTTGAAATAATGCATGTAGGAACAACGATACAAAAGTTTTTCGGCTTGCTGCCGGATGAAGCGCAATTAGCTCAAGCGCCTCCTGCTGAAAGAGCCTTCACCAATCTGCATATTCATCTTCCTCCGAACTTCGGATCGATTCGCAGCATTGAGGAGGCGATTCAGCATGCTGCCGCTGAAAAGATCGTCGTGCTGGGATCAAGCAATTATTATGATCACAGCATCTATACGCCTTTTGCCGAAGCTGCTCTTCAGGCGGGAATCGTTCCGGTTTTCGGGATCGAAGTGCTGACGATGGATGAAGAGTTACGGGATGCGGGAACCTTGGTGAACGATCCGAAAAATCCGGGGAAATTTTATCTCTGTGGCAAAGGGCTGACCGCGTTCGATGCGATCGACGAGGACGCGCTCCCCATCTGGAACACGATTCGTCAGGGAGATCGTTGTCGCATTGAAGCGATGATCGCAGCATTGAATGCTGTTGAAACTCTGCAGGACCGGAATATCTGTTTACGCTATGATGCTGTTGCTCAAAAAATCGCTGAAGAAAAACAGCTACCGGCAGCAACGGTCTTTCTCCAGGAGCGTCATCTGGCTCAAGCCTTACAGTCAGCGATCTTCGAATGCGTGACGCCTGCAGAACGCCGGAAATTTTTACAGCGGCTCTATCAGACGGAAGGAGAGTTTGAGACAGAACAGCTGGTAACCGTCCAAAATGAATTGCGGACGCATCTTTTGAAGCAAGGCAAAGCTGCATACGTTGAAGAGGCGTACATTAGTCCGGACGAGGCGGCAAGACTCATCGCTGGTCTGGGAGGGTATGTCTCGTATCCGATTCTGATTGACGGCGCAGCGACGATTTCACCCTTTGAAGGACCGCCGGAAGCCTTGGTCGAACATTTGCTGGAACGGCAGATCGGCGCAGTAGAATTTATTCCGACGCGCAATGACATTGCTATCTTGAGCGGCTATGTGAAAGTGCTGCTCGACGAAGGATTTGTGATCGGATCTGGAACTGAACATAACGATGCCGTCTGGCTGCCGCTCCTGCCCGCGTGTAGGCAAAAGACGCCCTTAACGCCTGAACTGCTGGAAGTTTTCTGGAAAGGAGCCTGTGTGGCGGTCGCACACCAATACTTGGGGGCCAAAGGGCAAAGCGGTTTTCACTTTTTAGCAGATCGCGCTGAACGGATTGCGCAGATCGAGAGACTCAGTCAGCTCGGAGCGAAAGTCATCGGAGCCTTGAAGAACTAAGCGTATAGTGGAAGGGCTTGCCGGCCCCGGCAGATGCTCAAAAGCTGTCGGGGCTTTTTGAGGCAGGCGGCGCGTGAGCTTTCTGTTGTTTTCGTGTGTTCCGTGCGCTGCTTAGTGCTCGGGATGCCGTTTTTTGGGGCTATGCTTGCCGTGCCGTTCATGTGAGGATATCTGCTTTGCTGTGCGTGGAAACACGTTTCTGCGCTTCTGCCTGGGCTGGTCCCGTCGAGCCCGGGAAGCCACGTTTCTGCGCTGCAGCGCCGACCGAGGCTGAGTCTCCTGAGAAATACGCCCCTCGGTCAAACGGATGCCCTGGTCTGTTTGTTCGATCTGCCGTGTTTTCAGCAAACGGCCGACTGCGCGCTTAAACGCTTTTTTGCTGATATGCAGCGCGCGTTCGATCGCAGATGGATGGCTGCGGTCATTCAGAGGCAAAAACCCGTCATGCTGCCGCATCAGTTCAAGAATCATCGCTGCATCATCCCGCATTTGCCGGTGAGCAAGCTGCCGCGTTGAAAGCGTCAGGCGTCCGTCATCAAGCACTTTGGCTACGCGAAGTTTTAAACGAGCGCCGACTTTGATCGGAAAAAACGCATCCTGTTCCGGGATAAACCCGGCATAGCGCTTATCCACTGCCACAAAAGCGCCAAGACCTCGTTTTGTCGAGTATACCACCGCATCAACAATATCGTTTAGCTGATAGGGACTGTCATTCCGTAAAAATTTTTCAACATGCAGCGTGGCGCAGGGGCGGCCCTGTTTGTCGAGATAGACTCCCACAAGATAGGATTTTCCTTCATCAATCCGGTAATGCTGCTCGCTGAAAGGTAAAAATAAATCTTTTTCAAGACCCCAGTTCAGAAAGGTGCCAACCGTGGCCTTCTCAACGACTTGTAAATACGCGAGTTCGCCGACTTGAGCCAGCGGCTTCTGGCGGGTTGCGATGATGCGGTCCTCTGAATCAAGATACAGAAAGACATCAAATGCATCGCCGGGTTTGGTTCCCGGAGGCACCTGGCTTCGGGGAAGCAGAACATTATCGCGCTCATTTTCAGTCCCGGCATCCAGATAGGCTCCGAAATGCACGAGCTTCTTCACAGTCAAACGCTGCATTTTACCGACTTTAAGCATAAATAAAAACTTGGCTCTTCAGCACCTGCCGATTTCAGGAGCGGGCGGCCGCAGTCAAAGCCGAGCCTGAACCCTCCTGGTCACAGGAAATCTCAAAGGGCCGAAAAAAATATTATCATAAATTCCGGCAACGTGCGCCGGCATCAAAAAAATTAGAGAGGTCCTCACTTCTCAAAAGATTTTCTTATGTCGTTGACGATTCAAACCATCACACAAAGTTTTGGAAATGGGTCAAGAAGAAAAAAGGCATGTTGACGAGAGAGCCGGGTCAGCTGCTCATTGGGGCGCAGCTTTGGCTGGGTTGTCCCGGCTGCCAAAGCCACTTTTCTGCGTTGCCGTGGTGCGCTGCATGGCCGCTGTCGCTCATAGAGAAGTTTTTCTTGAATTTTATTGACTTTCTGATGGAAACTAGTGTACGTAAGGCGCGAGGGACTTGACGTTTTCTGCTTCAACCTTCTGGAAAAATGCTCGATCTTATCATGTGAGGCTGTGTATGATTCGCGAACGAATTAACTTGATTCTCAAATTGTATTCAATTTTCGATCTGACTGTTGTGCTGCTTGCGTTCCCATTGGCGTATGTCCTGAGAAGCCGTTTCTCAGATCTTTTCGGAATTCCGGCTTTGATGCCGCTTCGGGAATATGTCCCGCTGCTAAGCTTTATCGCGCCGATCTGGATGGGGCTGCTTTTTGTCAACAGGGCCTATTCTTCCCAGCGGGGACAGAATTTTCTGCCCTTATTATGGACGCTGGTCAAGACCAATCTGGAAGGTGTGTGCTTTCTGAGTCTGTTATTTTTTATCCTGAAGCTCCACATGTTCAACCGCTCGCTGGTCTTTCTGTATGTCATCGTCTGCACGGCCTTAATGATTGTGCAGAAAATCGCGGTGGTGAAATGGCTTGAATATATCCGAAAGCAGGGAAAGAACCTCAAGAGAGTCCTGATTGTCGGCACGGATCCGAGGGTACAGACTGTCATCAAACGCATCGAACAGCATCCTGAAACCGGTTTTGTGATTACGGGGTTGCTGTCGGAGCATCAGGATGAGCTGTATCGCAAAGCCTACGGCTATAATGTGATCGGAGAGTTTCAGCATTTGAGCCGCGTGCTTCACGAGGAAATCATCGATGAAGTTATTTGTGTGCTTCCGATCTTTTCTTTGCATAAAATCCGCCCGGCGCTGGAGATCTGCGAACAGATGGGCATCAGTTGCCGCATTGTCCTTGATACCGAGAGCTGCACGTCAAATTTCAAGATGTCCGTTCACAATATTCTGGATTTGCCCTTGATTTCCTTTTCCTATCGTGAAAAGCAGTTTTTGAGTTTGGGGATAAAACGGATGCTGGATATTGTTGTGTCGGCCTGCTGCCTGCTCCTGCTCTTGCCGGTGCTCGCGCTCATTGCCGGTCTTATCAGGCAGCAGTCGCCGGGCAGGGCTCTGTTCAGGCAGCTCAGGAGCGGCTTGAACGGCCGCCGCTTCGTCATGTATAAATTCAGGACAATGGTCGATAATGCTGAAGCGCTGCGGGAACAGCTGCTGGATGAGAATGAAGCCTCCGGGCCGATCTTCAAAATGCGCCACGATCCCCGCATCACGAAACTCGGCGGCTTTTTGCGCCGTACCAGCCTCGATGAAATCCCGCAGTTCTGGAACGTGCTGAAAGGAGAAATGAGCCTGGTGGGACCTCGCCCGTTACCCTTGATCGAGTCCGAACGCATTATCGGCCGCGAACGGCGCCGGCTTTCCATGAAACCGGGCATTACCGGCATGTGGCAGTGCAACGGACGGAGTGACGCGGATTACGATTGTCTCATTGCAATGGATCTCGAATATGTCGATAACTGGTCTTTGGGCCTTGATCTGAAACTCCTGCTCAAAACGATTCCCGTAGTGATCCGTTGTCTCGGAGCCATATAAGGAAGGCTGTCCGTTGCTGTCAGCCGAGCATCACGCCATTCGGCCTTGCCTGCCGGAGGAAAGACCTCAACATGTTCTTCTGGGGCTGAATGTTTTTTCTTGACAGAACCGGCAGCCAGCTGCAGTTTTCAGGCGGACATGGTCTGAGACACTATGAATTTTGACGATGAGATCGTTTGAAAGGCGTATTGGTACAGTGCTAAGATGCCGACATTCTCCAATGCGCTTCTCCGAATCTTGCGCAGTTATGGGTTTAGCTGATCGACAGTATATGCGTTCTCCTTCGCATCGCGGCGGCAGGGGCGTTTCTTTCTCTGCGAAACATGTGCTGTTCGCCTTGATTGCCGTTAATGCGGCGGTGTTTTTTCTGATCCCGGTCGGCTCACGAGTCTGGCTGTATGAATTCGCGTTGAGCAGCATTGGGATCGAGCAGCTCAAAGTGTGGCAGTGTGTAAGCTATATGTTTCTGCATGCCGATTTAATGCATCTGCTTTTAAACATGTGGGGTCTGTACCTGTTTGGGACGACAGTCCTGCCGACTCTGGGCACAGCGCGATTTTTGAAACTCTATTTTCTGAGCGGTGTCTCCGGTGCTCTCCTCTGGCTCGTATTCAACTGGCATTCCAACGTGCCGATTGTCGGTGCGAGCGGGGCGGTGTGTGGTGTCTTGACAGCGGCCGCTATGATTGCGCCGCAGATGCGGATTCAATTGCTTTTTCCGCCGATTCCGATGTCGATGAAGACTTTTGTGCTGATGTATGCTGGTCTCGAAATCGTCGGAGAACTCTCGAACAGTCGCGGCGGGATCGCGCATTTGGCCCATCTGGGTGGGTTGGTCGGTGCCTATTGGTATCTGAAATATTTGTACGGAAACCGGGTCTGGGATATATTCCAGATTTTCAGGGCATTCCTGCCCAAGCGTCAGGCTGGCCGGAAAAATGCGCCGCCGCCCGAACGATCGAAAGTGCCGGAGGGCTGGAGCGTGTATTCAAATCCGGGAAAGCGTCCGCCACTGGTGTCAAAACAGGAAGTCGACCGGATCCTGGACAAGATTTCCGAAAGTGGTATGCACAGTCTGACCCAGGAAGAGCTGGAAACGTTGAAACGCGCCTCAGAAGAGACAACACGTAAAAAGCGTTGAAAATCACAGCATCTCGCAGGCCTAGGCGCGATCGTGGACCTGATGTTTTTTAGATTTGTGACAAAAATGTCATAAAATGATGTTTTCTTCTTGACGAAAATCCCGCCTTTCCTGTTTACTGAAACTCTTCGATCTTGTATGTCTGAAATGTTCAGAAAATGTTGGTCGAACGTGTCCGTCGTTATCGGAGATTGTTGTAACTGTGGTCTTGTGACGTTCCGTAAAGGGAGGAAAAGAACATGAAGAAATCTGTATTAGTGTTGATCGTGCTCACGATCGCGGCATTGAGCTGTGCATCGGCAGGCTCGGCTGAAAATGTGGTGACGATTGGAATTTATCAGGAACCTGAAACGCTCAACATGCATTTGGGTCTGCAAACCGTGGTCACAGCCGTGGTTAAGCCTGCTGTCGAGTATCTGATCGATGTCGACGATCAGGGCCGCTATTTCCCCGTCCTGGCAAAAGAAGTGCCAACTGTCGAAAACGGCGGTGTTTCGGCTGATGGTCTGACCATTACTTACAAACTGAGGGAAGATGTGGTCTGGCAGGATGGCGCGCCGTTCACAGCGGAAGATGTCAAATTCACCTGGGAAGCGATCATGAATGAGAAAAATCTGGTGAAAAGCCGTACCGGCTACGAGCAGATCGAATCGATCGCGACGCCCGACCCCTATACAGTGGTGGTGAAATACAAAGAGTATTTTGCTCCCTATCTGACTCGCTTCTATGCGGTGCTCCCGAAACACATCCTGGGAGATCTGCCGGACATTAATAATGCGCCGTATAATAGAATGCCGATCGTGACTGGTCCGTTCATGTTTACCGAATGGAAATCCGGTGATTATATTCTGCTGGAAAAGAACCCGAAATACCGAGATGCTGACAGCGTGAAACTCGACAAAATTTACTTCAAAATCATCCCCAGCCGTGAGGTGGGCATCGCTCAGTTGAAAGCCGGCGACATCGATGCAGTCTGGGATTTGGTTGAAGCGCAGATCCCTCAGATGGAAAAGGATCCGGCTATTGAGCTTTGCCTTGGCAATGCGCTGGTTTCGGAGCGTTTGCTGCTCAATCTCAGCAGTTCTGAGCCGCCGAATAACGGTAATCCGGATTTCCCGCATCCGATTTTAGGCGATTTAAAGGTACGTCAGGCGATTCAATATGCCATCGATAAACAACTGATCGTTGATAAACTGCTTTACGGGAAAGCTAAAGTTAATACGAGCGACATCCCCGACGGCTGGGCCCATAACCCGGATCTGGCGATGAGCGCTTACGATCCTGAAAAAGCGGTTACACTGCTTGAAGAAGCAGGCTGGACAGTCGGCAATGATGGTATTCGTGAAAAAGACGGCGTTAAAATGCGTTTAAAAATCACCACGACTACCGGCAACAAGCTGCGTGAACAAGTCGAGCAGGTCCTGGTGGCAATGTTAAAAAAAGTCGGGATCGAGCTGTATATTGAAAATGTCCCGTCATCGGTGCTTTTCGGCTCGTGGAGCAATAATGCCGACCGTAAAAAGGGCCGTTACGATATGTTGATGTATACCACTGGCCCTGGAATCGATCCGCACGAGCACTTCTACGGCTATTATCATTCGACAATGATTCCGACTGAAGCAAACCACGGCAGCGGCTATAATTATACTCGTCATCGCGATCAGGAGCTGGATCGCTATCTTGACCTGGCTGCCGCAGCGCCGAATATGGAAGAACGCGCAGACGCCTATCGCAAAGCTCAAGCGCGTCTCACCCAGATTCTGCCGCAGATCTATCTCTATCGCCGCGTGAATGTGGATGCCTTTCGCAGCCGCGTGAAGGGGTGGACGCCAAACGGATACGGGATCGTGGATGCCGTGTTTACCTGGGATGCTGCCAAATGGTATATCGAGGAATAAACTGGTCCTGAACGCTGCCGGGCGGCTTCATGCCGTTCGACAGCCCTGCTCGGTCATCCAGTCAGATGAAATACACATATCTTATCCGCCGCCTTCTCTCGGCGATCCCGGTGTTGCTGATTATCAGTTTTGCGACCTTTGCTTTGATGCAGGCCCTGCCGGGCGGGCCGCTGGCGATTTACGAAAATAACCCTGAAATCAAAGCCGAAGACATCGAACGCTTACGCCATAAACTCGGTCTGGATCGCCCGATACATGTGCAATACATCGTGTGGCTGACGAATTTTCTGAAGGGCGACTGGGGCTATTCCTACGCCACCAAGCGCCCGGTTCTCACTGAAATCCACGAGCGCCTGCCGAACACGGTGTATTTAACCGGCTTATCACTCATCGTATCGCTCTGTGTGGCGATTCCGGCGGGGATTATTTCGGCGACAAAACAATATTCCTGGTTCGACCATATCGTGACAATGCTGGCGTATGTCGGGCGGTCCATGCCGGTGTTTTATTCCGGACTGTTGCTTATCATTGTGTTCAGTATCTGGCTGCGCTGGCTCCCGAGCGGAGGGATGCAGACCCTTGGCAGGGAATTTTCGTTTATTGACGCCTTACGGCATCTTGTGTTACCGCTCATCAGTCTGTCGTTGCTCATTGCTGCAAAGTATGTCAGGTTCCTGCGCAGCAGTATGCTGGAAGTCATCCATCAGGATTATATTCGCACGGCCCGTTCCAAGGGCGTTCACGAACGCTGGATCGTGTATAAGCATGCGTTTCGGAATGCTGCGATTCCGCTTGTCACGATCGTAGCAGTGGATCTGCCGGTGCTCTTTGCCGGAGCCTTGTTTACCGAGACGATTTATTCCTGGCCGGGAATGGGACGTTTGTTCGTCGATTCATCGCTGCGCTTCGATTATCCAGTTGTGATGGGGATCGTGACCACAATTGCCCTGCTCGTGGTGATATCGAATTTACTGGCGGATATGATCTATGCGCTGCTCGATCCAAGAATCTGTTACACCTGAAAATTATGAATGCGTATAAAGATCGGTTGTGGTATTTCACGCTGCGTCAGTTTTTGCGGCATCGGCCTGCTGTTGCCGGGCTGGGAATTATGGTGATCATGACCCTCAGCGTCGTGTGTGCCAATGTCATCATGCCCTTCGATCCTGAAGAGCCGGATTTGTTTAATATGGTGGCCAATCCGGGGTGGCCGCATGTGATGGGGACTGACGAACTCGGCCGCGACCTCTTGACACGCACGTTGTACGGCGGGCGGGTATCGCTTGTAGTCGGTGTGTTTGCCATGTTAATTGCGGTCGTGCTGGGGACGCTGATCGGATCGTTTTCGGGATATTTCGGCGGCATTGTGGACAGCGTTCTGATGCGCTTCACCGACTTTGCCCTGGCCTTTCCCAGGATTTTCGTCCTGATCTTACTCGCAGTGTTGCTGCGTCCAGGCATTCCGACGGTTGTGCTGGTGATCGGCTTGCTGGCCTGGATGCCGGTTGCGCGCTTGGTGCGCGGGTCATTTCTGGAAATCCGTCATCGCCAGTATATCGACGCTGCGCGGGTGATCGGCGCCGGAACCGGACGCATCATGTTCCGTCATATCCTTCCGAATGCGCTGGGGCCGATTATTGTTGCCGCCAGTCTTGGTGTGGCTGATGCAATTATTTCCGAATCAGGGCTCAGTTTTCTGGGACTCGGTATCCAGCCGCCGACTGCGACCTGGGGCAATATGCTTAAAAACGCGATGGATCAGATTTTCGACGCTCCCTGGACAGCAATCGTCCCGGGTTTCATGATCTTCCTGACCGTTTTGAGCATCAATTACATCGGCGACGGTCTGCGCGATGCTTTTGACCCCCGTAAAATCGAGCAGAAGCATGGCGAACACGCCTCTTAGACTGAATGACGGACGAGGCCCGGGAACTGTTTAGCTCTTCCTGTCAAGCAGCTCTGAGCTGATCATCTGCCATTCTGTGTCCAGCGGAATATCAGGCATGGCACGGCGGGCGCGAGAGTACCAGTAGTGTGAATTGGACAGATCCCCTTCCTTGCGATGCAGATAGGCATGAATCCACATTGCGTCGCGGCTGTTCAGGGACTGGACAATCTGATGGGCAGCGTCCCAATTGTCTCCGGCATCTTCCCACAAGGCACGAAGTTCCTCCGACAACTGATCGGGAAACTGTGCTGAAGCGATAAATTCTTCCAGTGTCATGAGCATCCTCCTGAAGCGCCTGAGTTGGAAGGCTATGTTGTATCAAAGAGGCTGCAAGACGCTGTTCCTGAAAGCAGCCCTGGTTCTCAGCAGGTTCACGATCCGACAGAGCCCTTAAAAAGTCAATACTCTTCTGTAAAAAACTCCCTGGCTTTTTCTCTTTCTGTATCTTTTTGCTTGACACGGACGCCAGGCCTTAGAGAATTTTTGCTGCAGATTCCACTGAAAATGAGATGTGTCGAGCGCATGCTGCTGTCTGAGCTGGCGTATCACGCCAGAGCAAGATGGAATGCTGTTCATTGAAGTGCGCCGCACAAGACGAAACCCTCTTTGTAAGCCGGGCAGGGAATGTCTGAGGATAACGTTAACGCCGAGAGAATGAGGATATGATGGATCAGAATTATAATTTTACCGCCATAGAAGCAAAATGGCAGCAACGATGGCATGAGAGCAGGCAGTATAAATTTAAGATCGACCCGAGTAAGGAGAAAGTCTATGTGCTCGAAATGTTTCCCTATCCTTCCGGCAGGATTCACATGGGGCATCTTCGCGTGTACTCGATCGGTGATGCGATCGCACGTTTTAAGATGATGCAAGGGCTGAACGTTCTGCATCCGATGGGTTGGGATGCCTTTGGGCTTCCGGCCGAGAACGCGGCGATTACACATAATACCCATCCTGCCGAGTGGACTCGCCAGAACATCGCAAATATGCGTTCCCAGATGCAGCGCATGGGCCTGAGCCTGGATTGGGATCGCGAATTGGCGACCTGTGACCGGCTCTATTACAAATGGGGACAGTGGATTTTTCTGAAAATGTATGAAAAAGGGCTGGTGTACAAGAAAAAATCCACAGTGAACTGGTGCGACGAGTGTAATACGTCGCTGGCAAATGAGCAGATTGAAGGCGATCAGTGCTGGCGCGGGCATAGTTCCATCGGTCAGAAAGAGTTAGAGCAATGGCATTTTCGGGTCACGAATTATGCTGAAGAATTGTTGGAGTTCTGTGACAAACTGCCTGGCTGGCCCGAACGGGTCTTGACGATGCAGCGAAACTGGATCGGCAAAAGCTATGGTACGGCTGTCACCTTCAGCCTGGCTGACGGCGACGGTGAGATTGAAATTTTCACGACTCGTCCGGACACCTTGTATGGTTCGACCTTTATGGTTCTGGCCCCGGAACATCAGATGGTCCGCAGCCTGGCCGCCGGAACCGACCAGGAACACGCCGTGCTGGAATTTGTGAACAGGATCGGGCTGCAGGAAAAAGCACAGCGCATTGATGAGGCTGCGGAAAAAGAAGGGGTCTTTAGCGGAAAATATGCGATCAATCCGCTGACACAAGAACGAATTCCGATTTGGGTGGCGAATTTCGTACTGATGGAATACGGGACCGGCGCGATTATGGCTGTGCCGACTCACGATCAGCGGGATTTCGAATTCGCCCGAAAGTACGATATTCCGCTGCGGGTCGTGATTCAGCCGCCGGGCGAAGACGCGCTCTCTGCCGCTGACATGACTGCTGCCTATGTTGAAGACGGTGTGTTAGTGAACTCCGGTCCCTTTGATGGCATGAACAACCGTGACGCGATTACAAAGATTACGAACTATTTGACTGAACAGGGAATCGGACGAGCGACAGTGAATTATCGTCTGCGAGACTGGGGCATTTCGCGGCAGCGTTACTGGGGCAACCCCGTGCCGATGATCCATTGCCCGGACTGCGGAACAGTACCGGTTCCTTACGACGATCTGCCGGTTGTGCTGCCGGAAGATATCGAATTTTCGCCTGGTGGAGGAAATCCGTTGCATCACGTGCCGGAATTTCTGAATGTCGACTGTCCGGCCTGCGGAAAAGCTGCCCAGCGGGAGACCGACACAATGGATACCTTTGTGGACTCTTCCTGGTACTTTCTGCGTTATACCTGCCCGGATTACGACGAGGGTCCGCTGGATCCCGGGGCAGTGACCTATTGGATGAGTGTAGATCAGTATATCGGCGGGATCGAGCATGCGATTCTGCATCTGCTCTATTCACGGTTTTTTACGAAAGCGTTAAGAGATGTAGGGCTGATCGATCTTGATGAGCCGTTTCAGAATTTACTGACACAGGGGATGGTGATCAAAGACGGCCGGAAGATGTCAAAGTCTTTTGGCAATGTTGTGGACCCGGATGCGCAAATCAAGCAGTTTGGAGCTGATGCCAGCCGCTTGTTCATCCTCTTCGCTGCACCGCCGGAAAAAGATCTGGATTGGAGCGATCAGGCCGCAGAAGGTAGTTTCCGTTTTTTGAACAGACTGTGGCGGATGGTCTTTACTGTTCTGGAGGATATACAGACTGTCGAGATCGGGAAGTTTGACGGCCTCGACCTCTCGAAAGAAGCCAAAGCCTTGCGTCGTAAAACACACGTGACCATCAAAAAGGTGACCGAAGATTTGGACGGGCGTTTCCATTTTAACACCGCAATCAGCGCAGTGATGGAGCTGGTAAACAGCGTGTATGCCTTTGAGTTGCCGAGTGCCGGTCATCCTGAACGCGACCTGGCACTGCGGGTTCTTCGGGAGGCCGTAGAATCGACAGTGATGTTGATGGCCCCGTTTGTGCCGCATATTTCTGAAGAACTCTGGGAAATCCTGGGACATCGTGGCAGCATTTTTCAGGAGCAATGGCTGGATGTCGATGAAGCGGCTGTAAAAGCCGAGGAAATCTTAATCGTTGTCCAGGTCAACGGCAAAGTGCGCAGCCGGATAACGGTTGCCTCCGATGCCGCTGATGACGAATTGCAAGAAAGCGCCCTGGCGGACGAACGTATCCAATCCTTTATTGACGGAAAAACGATTCGTAAGGTGATTGTGGTGCCAAAAAGACTGGTAAATATCGTGGTATAGAGAAAGGGAGGGCAGCAGCTTCCGAGAACAAGGCGTTTCACAGCGGCCGCTGCAAGCTGCACGGCGCTGGTGAGCGTCATGTTCTTCTGTAAGTTATGAAAAATATTTTTTGCTGTATGCTTTGTCTTACGCTGCTCATGAGCAGTTGCGGCTATACTTTAGTTGGACAGGGAAATTTGCCGGATCACATCAAGACGATCGCTATTCCCGTGTTTAAAAACGAAACATTGGAAGAGGGCGTTGAGATCAGCTTGACAAATGCCGCGATCGACGAATTCGTCAAGGGTGGCAGGATGAAACTTGTCTCAAGGGAACGCGCTGATGCCCTGCTGATCGGCGTGGTGAAAAGCTATAAGAATAAAGAAGCCGTCACGTACGACGATCGGAATCGTGTGTCCAGTTACAAGGTTACGGTCACTGTTGATGTCACACTGCGCGATCTTATTGACGATACGGTTCTGTGGGAAGAGGCAGGGCTTGCGGAAAATGCCGATTATGCCGGCGGCGATGATGTGGGGTTAACTGAAGAGAAAGAGAACGAACGCAACGCTCTGCAAACACTGGCTGAAGACATGGCGCAAAAAATCCGAACCTTATCAACTGAAGGCTTTTGAAGCGCTGATGGCAGGCGGAAAAGAGTATATCAATTATGCCGAGTTTCTAAGACGGTTTACAGGCGGTGAGATCAGGCCGCTCTATCTGTTTCAGGGACAAGAGACTTTTCTCATTGAGGAATGTCTGGACTTAGTGAAGCAGACTCTGATTCCGGCTGAATCCACTGAGTGTAATTACAGCAAATTTGCTGCCGGCGATACGGAGATCGGCGCTGTCATGGATCACGTTCAGACAATGCCTTTCTTGAGTACGCGGCGCTTGGTGGTTCTGACGGATATTCAGAACTTGAAAGCAACTGACCAGCGTCTGCTGCTCTCCTATTGCTCATCCCCAAATCCTTCAAGCTGTCTGGTCTTGACAGCATCGAAACTTGATAAGCGCGTGAAACTCGCCCAGGTCTTGAAACAGCAGGCGGAAATCGTTCAATTCTGGAAGCTCTTCGATCGGGATCTGCCTCCCTGGATCGTTCGGCGAGCCACACAATACGGTCGTTCGATGTCGATAGCTGCTGCGCAGCTCCTGCTGGAATGTGCAGGGAACGATTTGCGCCGGCTGGATAGCGAGCTGAAAAAGATTATTGCCTACGCCAAAGGCCGCGAAATCAGCCCGAAGCTCGTGGAGCAGGTCGTCGGAAATATCCGCGAAGGGGACGTTTTCGAGCTGGTCGATGCCCTTGGAAACGGTGATACGATGACGGCGCTGGTGGTTCTCAATCAATTGTTGACCGAAGGAGAGCAGCCTTTACGCATTCTGGCGATGCTAACGCGCCAATTTCGTCTGCTCTGGAAAGCCAAAGCCTGTCTGACAGAGCAGCGCTCACTGCCGCCGAAACAGCTTGCAGCTACGCTCGGCCTTCCTCCTCGGGCAGCAGAAGGAATTGTGCGGCAGGCCCGGCGTTTTTCTCAGGTCAAGTTGAAGGAAGCTTTGAAACAGATATATGAAGTCGACCGAGCCTTAAAATCCAGCCCGCATTCTCCGAAAATTCTCCTGGAGGACGTATGTATTGACTTGAGCAGCTGAATTCCTGGACGCATGACGAAGTGTACAGAGCGCAGAAGGGTGTGATTTTTGTGAGGAGCATTGAATCGTGTCAAAACACGTTTTGGGCGCTGTAAGGAGATGTTCATATGGTGGACGGGACGGGATTTGAACCCGCGACCTTCGGAGTGCGAACCCGATGCTCTCCCACCTGAGCCACCCGCCCACTTCTATAAAGAAGACTAGATAAGCCGCCCTGATCTTGTCAAGCATTTTTGTTAAAATTCTTCCACAAAGCCGGATCTCCCTTATTTTGCGGGTGAGCAGTGGAAGTCAGTCCAATCCGCGTTTCATTATGAGCGATACGTCAAAAAAATGAGAAGCCGCCAAGGTGTGTTCTCCCTGACGGCTTTTTTATCATCAGGCCATGTAGATTGAAACAATTTCCTGTGGGTTCACCTGATAACAGGCGTCAAAGGAGGTTTCAACGTCCAGGCGTGTATCAAGAATCTGAGCGGCAATTTGGCTGCCGTCCTTGATCCGGATCAGAAAGTGCCTGAATTTCGGCGGTGCAAAGCTGTCATCTTCGATGCGGATAATCTCGACGATATTCCAGGCTTTTAAACGGAGTTTTTTCTTTTCAGTGTGAATATGCAGGACCGGAGAAAGTATCTTACCGACGAATTTCGAGTCGTCTTTGAACTTAAAGCGGTATTTATCGCCGCTGATTTCGGGGTTGACGATCTGCTCGGGAAGTTCCTGTTCAGTAATCTCCGTCAAATCGCTGTATTGAGAGGCGATACTTTCAATAAGCTGTTTAAGTTCTTCAATATTGCCAGGCCAGATGTAGTTGAGCAACAATGTTTGCGCGGACTCACTGATACCGCTGATGCTGCGGCCAAATTTCTGATTGGCGCTGTCGATAAAATGTTGGGCAAGTACGAGCAGGTCTTCCTTGCGTTCCCGCAGAGCTGGCATGCGGATTATCTTGTCGCCGCGCCGTTTCATCTCCTCAACTGTCTGTCGATGGATCAGCTCATCTTGCAAAGCCATGTTTAAATCGTGGGTCATGGAGAACAGAAAGCGCACGTTCACTTCGATCGGATCAGCGGCGCCCTTACGCGTAAATTGGAGGCGACCGTCAAGAGAGCGATTGGCCAGCAGGCGCTGGAGAGTCTGGTGAACATCAAACACTGTTTCCGAAATCCGTTTGACGAAAATGGTGCCTTTGTCCGCCTTTTCGAGCCAACCCGGACAATCGCCGACCCCTAAAAATTGTTGCTTTACCGAGTCAGCCTCCAATGAAAATCCGGGAATGATTAGCAATCGTCCCGGTCGACCGGAGGCCTCGTGGATGGCACGGGCCAGAAAACCCATTCCGCTGCCGGGTTCGCCCCAAAAAAGCATCGAAGCGGATGATTTGAGAAAAGGTCCCATCTCATTCCGCAAGTGCTGCATGCTTTCAGACCTATATGTGACTTGTTCCAGAAGACTTGTCATCTTTTCTCCTCACTATCATATCATAAGAACGGTTAGAGTTCTCGCGTTTTTGGGTACTGTATCTAAAAGCTGAGAGCCCTGCATGATGACTCTGCAATCTTTTTCCACATGCCGGGCCTGCAAACTAGATGAAAGACGAAACCATTCTCTGTTGAGCGTTGCTTTCTGCCAGCGTTTAATTTCAGCATACTCATAAAGGAAAAAGTAGTTCTGTCAAGAAAAAATGCCTGGCAGTGGATCTCATGAAGGGCGTGGATATAAAATCCTTGACACTCCATTGCCCGGCAGAATCTAATGGATTGTCAATCAAGAAGGAGCGTATGGCTATGGATTTGCAAATCGAGACACGCAGCTGCGGCACCTGCCGTATTCTTGACGTGAACGGAGAAGTCGACCTCTACTCGTCACCGATCTTGCGGGAGTATATTTTCACGGCGATTACAGAGTACAAGCCCGAACAGCTTCTGGTGAATTTCACTGATGTGGTCTATACCGACAGCTCAGGAATCGCCACGCTGGTAGAAGGGCGGCAACTGGCACAGGAGCACAAATCGGCCTTTAAATTAATCGGACTCTCGGAGACAGTATTGGAGGTCTTTCAGCTCGTGCGCCTGGAACGTCTGTTCGATATTTACCTCACGGAAGAAGACGCCTTGAGAGGTGCGTAGGAAAGGATGAAACGGTTTTTCGGTGCAATCGGGCACAGGACCCTCCTGTTTTTTGGGCGGATATATGGCGCAGCAGCGCTCGCGCTCGATTCGATGTATTGGATGACTGCGGCTCCGTTGCAGGGCAAGGGGCTGCGCTGGAAAAGTTCGGTTGAGCAGATGGTGGTCATCGGGGTCAACTCAATTCCTCTGGTGTCCATACTTTCAATGATTGTGGGGATGATCCTGGCGTTGCAAGGGGCTTATGTGCTGCGTCCTTTTGGTGCAACCCTGTATGTGGCGGATCTGGTGGGCGTGACGATGACTCGTGAGCTGGCGCCGCTGGTGGCTGCGATTATTGTGACCGGACGCAGTGGTTCAGCTTTTGCCGCAGAAATCGGTACCATGAAAGTTTCGGAAGAGATCGATGCGCTGGTCACAATCGGCTTGAATCCGATCAAGTTCTTAGTGGTTCCCAAGCTCCTGGCGATCATTATCATGCAGCCCTGCCTGACAATGATTTCAAATGTGGTCTCGATGCTCGGAGGGATGACGATCGCTGTCACTTTGCTGCGTTTGGGCTGGGTGCGCTATATTAATCAGACCTTTCACGCTCTGGTCCTGCAGGATATTGTCACCGGTCTGATTAAAAGCGTAGTTTTTGCCGTCATTATCGCATTAGTCGGCTGTTATGAAGGCTTTCAGGTAGAGGGCGGCGCAGAAGGAGTCGGGGTCCATACCACTGCGTCTGTTGTCAAATCGATCGTGTTCATTATCATGGCGGATTTACTTGTGACGATCTTTTTCTACTTTACGTTATAGCCGACGGAACAGTCATCTTCTCCTGAAACTCATTGAACATACCTGAGAATGATTCCATGTGCGAAGCTCCTGTTCATTCTCGGTCGAGATATCCCTGTAGTTCTTAAACGTGAGCGCTCAAGAACGAATTTTTGAAGAGTATGCCATTGTTGTTGAAAATCTGGTGACCTATTTTGGTGAACGCCGCATCCTGGACGACATCAGCATTAAGGTCAGGCGGGGTGAAGTGCTTGTGGTGCTTGGAGGGAGCGGCTGTGGCAAAACGACCTTTTTGCGTCATCTGATCGGCTTGCTTCATCCGCATTCCGGCCATATCTATATGCAAGGCAAGGATATTACGACTCTGGGTGAAGATGAGATGAACGGAATTCGGAAAAAGATGGGAATGTTGTTCCAGGGAGCGGCCTTATTTAATTCAATGACGCTTGGCGATAATGTGGCGTTACCACTGCGTGAGCATACGCGGCTGGCGGAATCGACAATTAAAATTATGACGCGGATGAAGCTGGGACTGGTTGGCTTGACCGGTTTCGACGGCTTTAAACCGGCTCAGTTGAGCGGTGGCATGAAAAAACGCGCCGGACTGGCCCGGGCTTTGGCGCTGGACCCGGAAATTTTATTCTTCGACGAGCCGTCTGCCGGACTGGATCCAATTATTGCAGCGGAAATCGATCGCCTTATTTTACGGCTCAAGCGGGCTTTTAAGATGACAATGGTCATTGTGACGCATGAAATGGAAAGCGCGTTTTTGATCGCCGACCGCATCTTGATGCTGGATGGCGGCTCAGTGATTGCGCTCGGCAGGCCTGATGAGATTCGCACCAATCCGCATTCACGCGTGCAGCAGTTCCTGCAGCGCGAGCCGAATGCGGACACCCAGGATGACACGAAATATTTGGAATCTGTGACCGCCTGGGCATAGGGCTGTCTCTGTCGATGCGAATGTCCTTCTATGGCCCAAGAATGGGGAGAATCGTAAAAGGAGTCTCGGAATTTTGGAATATAGTGCGAATCATATTAAAGTCGGCTTTGTGGTCTTTACATCTTTTCTCTTACTGTTGGTATTCATTTTTGTGCTGGCAGGAAGCGGGATCGGCAAGAAAACCGTGAGTTATATGACCGAGTTTTCAATGTCAGTCGGTCTGGAAGCCGGAGATATCGTGCGCTACGGCGGCATGGAAGTCGGAAGGATTACGAAGGTGTTTATTTCACCTGACGACATGTCGAAAATCCGCATTATTTTTCAGGTGGATGCTGAAACGCCGGTCAGAAACGACACGATCGTCTTTATTAATTATATCGGTTTGTTGGGAGCGTATTATCTTGAACTCTCTGCTGGTTCTGACGTTAGCGAGGTGCTCGAGCCCGGATCGATGGTCCCCTCACGGGATATTATGCAGTTCAGCGACATGATGGACCGGGTTGACTCAATTTCCAGCCTCATCGAACATCTGTTCAGTGTGATCGATGAGAAAGTCACGTTGATTCTGGAAGATGCGGATCAGGTTTTTTTCAATGTGAATAAACTGCTCGGTTCGGTGAATCAGGAGAAGATCGTTTCGATTTTGGACAATATCGATACGATCGTGCAGACAAATGCGGCGACGATCGGCGGTATCCTGGAAAATTTGCAGAGCATGCTGGGAGAAGTCGATGCCCTTTCCGGCTCGGTCAACCGGATCATTATTGAGAATGAAGATCACATTCAGGAAACGATGACGTTACTGACGTCACTGATCAGTGGGGGAGAGCAGAGCATACGCGAGTTACACGAGCTGATCGGCGTGAGCAGCGGAGAAATTCAGCGCATTGTCACAAACGCCGGAGCGGTATCGGAGCATCTGCTGGCCATCACGGGGAAGCTACATGACAATAAAGAACGTATTGAGACAATGATCACGAACCTGGGGAAGGTTTCGGACAATATTCAGCGTTTTCTGCAATTTGCTGATCAGGAGAGTGGTGAGGATCTTCGTGCGACTTTTGAGAATATTCTGGCCTCGTCGGAAAGTCTCCGGCTTGTCCTGCAAAGTGTTCATGACAAGCAGGCCCAGTTTGAGCAGCTTCTGCTCGATCTGGCTGCTGCATCGGGGAATGTTTCAGAGCTGACGGCATTTGTGAACGAGCAGCGTCCCCAGCTGGCAGAGACGATCGGAGCTGTTGCCGCAAGCTCCCGGAACGTAGAAGAACTGACAGCTGCTGTGGCTGATAAGCAGGAGAGTATTTCCCAGAGCATCCTGAATGTGGAAAGCACGACTGATAGCTTGAGCGAGCTTTCCCGGAAAGCGGATGATGAATGGTCGCGTATGACGGCGATCATGGAGAACGTCGAGAGTTTATCACAGGACGCCAAAGAGCTGATGTCCGGTGTGAATGCAAAACGCGGCTCTATTGAAGCGGTGCTGACGCACGCTGAATTGATCGCCAGCGGTGTCACAGAATTTGTCGATTTTGCCAAGACCCAGACGCCGGCGCTTGAGGTACTGATCGAAGATGTGAGCGGCTCTCTGGAAAACATCCGTTCCGTTACAGGAGCGTTTGCGCGTAACAGTGACACGCTGGAAACCGTTTTTGCGAATATTAAAGATACGTCGTCAGAACTGCTGAGTTTTTCGAAGTTCATTCATGAGCAGGGCAAAGGCTTAGGGACGACCCTTGAGAATGTCGAGGGCATTTCCGCTGATGTGAGAGGGCTTACTGTAATGCTGCAAGGCCGCTCTGAAGATTTGCAGCAGATTATCCGAAATTTACGCCAAAGCTCAGAGAATATCGCAGAATTCACCACAGATAACCGTGAAACGCTTGAAGCGCTTATCGCGACGATCCACAGCAGCCTTCAGGAGGTCGCGGGGTTTATGGCGGTTCTGAACGCGAGCCGCGACGATGTAACGGCCATTCTGAGCAGCAGCCGCACGGCGGCGGAAAATGTGAGTACATTTTCTGAGTCACTGGCTGATGGGAACGAGGAGATGGCGATGATTCTGGAGAGCGCGAAAAAAATCTCTCGGGAACTTGCTGTGATTGCTGAGCAGTTCAGCGCACAGACGAATAAAATCGGCCCCATTCTTGAGAATGTCCATGCCGTCACAGTTGATGCGCGGGAAGTCGCACAATTTGTCAATGCGCGCCAGCAGGATATTCAGACGACCTTGACGAATTTACGTGCAACCGTGGAAAATATTCAGGCTGTGTCAGCGACGATGGCCGACCATAAGGCTGAGCTGGGCAGGGCAATGACAGGAACAAGCCAGACTCTGAAACACGTCAATACCTTTACTGCCCAGCTCGGTGAAAATATGCCTCATCTCGAACAGGCGATCGGAAATTTAGTCTCGATTTCTGAGAATGTGAAGTCCTTTTCGCTCATTGCGAGAACTCATCGAAACAAAGTGACGAAAATTATTGACAATTTGGAAGAGATCTCACAAAATCTTACACAATTCTCAAAATATATTAAAGAGAATCCTTGGAGTGTGACACGGGTCGTTCCGAAGAAAGAGCGCGGGTTTACCCGATAGGCGCTCCTCATAATATGTTTTCAGGTGAAGTCATCAGTCGCCGGTGTGTTGCGAAGCGTTGCCGAATGCCGGCTACTGGAAACTGCCTCCTGATTGTAGGAAGAATTGGTATGAATTTACCTTCACTGTATAAGAAATATTCAACGTTTCTTCAAAACTGGATAAGCGGTTATGCGCCACCACGCCCTCAACGACCGAAACCGCAGACGCTGCCGCCGGCAATCCACACTTCGCGACCATCAACAACGTCAGGTCAAAAAAAGGAGACTGGTATGAAAAAAAAAGCGATCGTTGTCGGGATCGATAAATATTACAATCCAGATTGGAATTTACAGGGCTGCAGTTTGGACGCAGCGATTATGAGCGGTATTCTCCAAGATCATTATGATTTTCCCAGAGACTATATCCGTCTCTTGCTTGATGAACGCGCGACAAAAGCGCACATTGAAGATCGACTCGAATGGTTGGTGAGAGATGCGGCTGCTGGTGACGTCCTGGTATTTTTCTATGCTGGTCACGGTTCGCAGGTACGCGATCGTAACGGAGACGAACTGGAAGATCATCTGGATGAAATCTTGTGTCCGCACGATTTGGATTGGGACGATCCACTGACTGACGATGTGCTCGCATCATACTTTTCCCGTGTTCCAGAGGGCGTAAACCTGACGATCATTTTCGATTGCTGTCATTCCGGAACCGGAACACGTTCCTTGTATGTGCCGGTCAGTCCTGATGGCCAGATTCAGGGAAAGCCGGAGTATAAAAAGATCCGCTACCTCAAGCCGCCTGTGGACATTGAGTATCGTTCTCGCGGCCTGAAACGCCGTCTGGGAATCAGAACCTTAGGTGAGGCGTCGGCAGTGCAGCAGAATCATGTGCTGCTGGCAGCATGTTCATCCTACCAGGAAGCCCAGGAAAAACATTTTCAGGGAGAAATTCGCGGTGCATTTTCCTATTATTTTGAGCGCACATTGAAACGAGAAAATTGGGATTTGACCTATAGCGAGGCCCATGAAGGGACCTTGGTCCGCTTGCGGGATGACGGTTTCATGCAGATTCCTCAAATTGAAGGGCCAGAGAGCTGGATGGAGAGGAAACTCTTTGCCCCCTTCGACGACGAGTAGACGAGGAGGCTGAGAGCTTTATGCGTCAGTCGCTGCCGGTCAGGGCTGTTCGCGCAGGTATGGAATCCATCATCCATCATGTTTGCGGACACGTGCGCTGCATCCGCAAGGATCTGAAGTTTGCGCTAAAGACGACCTTGCTTAATGGCGTTGTCAACGTTGCTGAATCGGAGTGAATACGGGCTTAGTGCCTGTTGTGGTTTCTTTTTTTTCTCCTCTCAAAAAGGCTATGAATCATTTAGGTTCGTTATATATTCAGGTCCTGAGCTTCGGTTTACTGATACTGGTGGCCCATTTCATGGGCAAGGCAACCTACTACTTGAACTTTGGCGAATTGATCGGCCAGCTTTTGGGAGGTATGCTCGTCAACCCCTACCTCTTGAACGCGGTCCATATCAGTGGCGAAAAATACACCCTGGCCTTCCAGAATTTTTATTTTTTTACGTTTATTTTCTTCAGTATAGTCTCGTTCAGTTTGGGCGAGGAATTGCATATCCAAAAGCTGAAGGGGGTCGGAATGAAAGGAGTCGTGGTCTGTTTGACCCAGATTACGATGACCTTTACGCTCGTCAGCGGAGGTTTCTGGCTGGCAGGTTACGATCCTTTCATTTCCCTGATTATTGGAAGTATTGCACTTGCAACGTCTCATGCGGCCACGTTTGTTATTACCAATAAGCTCCAGATTGAAGGAGAACTTCAGGAAGTTCTGGCGAATATTATTGTGCTCGACGATGTGATTGAAGTGCTGGTGTTCTCACTTGTCGTCCAATTCGCCGTCGGCAGTCAGAAAGGGCACGAAGTACCGGTGATGGAGGCTGCGCTACATTCGCTGAGAGAAGTTGGTCTGGCGTTGCTGCTTGGAGCGATCACCTTCCTGCTCTTAAAAGTCCTGATTCGAGAGATTCGTAGCCCTGAAGGCGTTGGGGAACGCAGTGATTCGAAACGTGCTCATACATTTTGGGATATTTTTCACGAGCCCCCTTCGCCCTCTCTGGAAGTCATGTTCGTGGTGATCGGTGTACTCTCAATCAGTGTGAGCTTGGCGATGAAATTTCATTTACCGTTTATTCTTGTGCCCATGGTCACGGGAATGTGTATTGCGAATTTTCATACGACAGTTTTATTCAAGTCTCTGAAAATTGAAGAAATCTCTACGTTTTTCAACTTGATGTTTTTCGCGCTGATCGGGGCCAATATCAGGATTGATGTCATTCGTGTCGATACGCTCGAATACGTGTTGATTTATATTGTGACACGTTCGATCGGCAAATTGTTTGGGACCTATTTAGGCACGAAATTTGCTAAAAAGGATCTGAAAATCCGTCGTTGCCTGCCGAAGTTGATGCTGCCGCAGGCCGGAGTGGCGGCGATTGAGGCAACCTATGTCGCGTTGGTGCTGAAAAATGGTATTCAAGTGTTGAACGTTATCCTGCCCTCATTGATCTTTTTTGAAGTGATAGGAGTGATTCTGTCCGAGAAAACCTTACAGCTATGGAAAAGCTGGACTATCGGTGAGGAAGAATTCATGCAGCGACCTTCAGCCATCAAACCAAGGCTGAAGAAAAAGACAGATGTGCTTCTCAGCCGGCATCTCTCCAATAAATTGATCAAAATTCCCCTGCATTCCACCACAAAGGAGGGCGTTATTCTTGAGTTATTGGACGTGCTGAGAGATGCTGGTGAGATCCGAGACACGAGCGTAGTGTTTAAGGACATCATGGATCGCGAATACCTGCTATCCACCGGGATCGGAGACGGGATTGCAATTCCTCACGGCAAGACGACAGCAACAGATCGCATCATATGTGCCTTTGGTGTGAAACCGGAGGGGGTGGATTTTAAAAGTATTGACGGCCAGCTGGCAGAAATTTTCTTTTTGATCGTCTCTCCGCAGGATGACGCCGGCAGTCACCTGCAGTTTCTTTCCGCAATTTCAGGAATCCTCCAAAGTGAGCATAATCGCAACCTTATCCGTGCATTCTCTTCTCCACAAGATGCCATGGCCTTTTTTGCAACGATCGATCAGCAATAAAGCCCTGCTCACAGAAAGAGCAGCCAATATATTCTCATCGCCAGCTCCCACTTGATTTCTTTATCTTTTAAACGACCTACAAAAAGAATTTTGCCTTCATGCTCTACGAGTGCCTCCACATACTGTGCTGTCACGGTTTCCATGGCGCCATGAGCATACAGCGTATGTCGCGATACGTGATTCGCGAACGCTTGTGTATAAGTTCCCAGAATTACTGCTATAACTAGCAGAGTAAGCAGATGTTTCATGATTTTTGTTTTCATAATAACTTATTGTATTTCTGCTAATATCATGTAGAATATGTTATTCTTTAGTTTGAGTGCAGGTATATCATTCGGGTCTGCAACACTGCTGCACTTTGCTGGCGTATAACAAGGTGGGTGCTGCTTGCGAGCAGTGTATCAGGGAAAGATGAGGGCCTGGAAGAGCTTGGTACAGGGACAAGATGACATTAGACGGCTGAAGAAAACGTCTGTGGAAACGATCGAGGGAATTGAATATACTACTTCCCTCAAAAATATCTGTCAGCTAAAGTCGGGATTTTCTCGCTTGACATTATTTGTGTCTTAAGGGCTTGTGATCATGTTCGTCAATTTTCCCATCATCATGATAATTTTTTACTTTACATGTTGTGGCGGCTTTCCATCATCAGGAACATGTTCACTCTTTTCTGTGACAGTCTGGAAGGAAACGAACAAGGGTCTAGTCGCCGATCTTTGGGGTTGCTGTGAGGGATATGAAGCATCAAGGCAATAAGGTTTCAATGACTTCTTCAACCGTCGTGTGGAAGGAGGTGGGGCTTCGCAGGGAAAACACATGAGATGCTGGTATCAAGTGAGACGTACGATGAATTTTCTACACATTGATTCGCAGGAGGAACCATGATGAATATGTACAAAGTACTGCCTGTTTTTGCCTGTCTGCTCTTACTGATCGTGTCGTGTGGTGGTGGGGGGAGCAGCAGCAGTCCCACCAGTGCATCAGGCCCGATCGATGCTGCCGGTGTCTGGTCATTCACCGGACAATTAACTAAGAATACCTGTGAGTTGGATGCGCTCTCCCCGATCAGTGGAGATATCACCTTGACTCAATCTGGGGCCATTGTGACTACGGGACGGGTTGATCTCTCAGTGGAACGAGGCTCATCCTGGTTTTTTTATTATGCGGGAACCGTGACCGGCAATAACGTCAGCCTGTCTGCGAAAGATCCGTATGTTTTTAGGAGGGGTGGAATGGTGACTCACTTTGGGTCAGGCATCGAGATCCAAAATATCCAGAATAATACGGGGACTGGATCGATGAATGTGACAGGACAGTGTATTCAGGGCTGCAGCGGCAGTTGTCAAACGATCTGGTCCGGCTCCTGGACCAGGCAATAGCGCCTCTGTCGACAACAGGAGTCATACTCCTGTTCTCGACAGGTCATCACCGTTCTGCAAATAGGGCTGATTGGCGAGCAATCTGCTGCAACCGACCGTTGCCTGCGCGGCGTTTTCGAGTTTCGTGACAGAATACCAGTCATAGCGTTCGTTAAGTTCCTTGCCAGTGTCAGGGCGGGCAACGGCGGTTGAGCAGGGGCGATATCCCGACGATGTTATGAAGAAAAAATTAGAGGAGGAGCTTCATCTCTTGCCTGGAGTCATGATGAAACGATACAGATTGTTGTCCGTTCTCAGTGCACTCGTGCTCATAGTCATCCCGTTAACTACCGGACACGCGCAAGAGCATTTTGCCAAACTTGGAAGCACGCTCTCTTGCGGCCATCCGCTTCAAAGGGCACTCAAAGATTTTTGTGACAGTCTTCACGGAGATCTCACTCTTCAAATTTTCCCCAATGGCCAATTAGGCACAGCACAACATATTCTGGAAGGGCTGCAATTCGGGTATATCGAAATGGCTGTGCTGCCACTGGAGAGTCTCAGTCAAGAAGCCGCGCTGCTGGACATACTCGGCCTTCCATATCTTTTCAAGGATGCTACACACCGGGCACAGGTCTTGAACGGCCCACTCGGCAAACGTTTTCTGGACGCTTTAGAGACACTTAATCTTGTAGGTCTCGGCTTTCTTGACACGTATCCACGATTCTATGTCACAAAACAGGAGTCATTAGAGAGCCAGACCTCCTTTCAGGATCGCCAGGTCGTACTTGTCTGTCCGCTTCCCGAACAAGAATGCCGGCAGCGAGTCCATGATGAACGCCCCGTTCAATTTTTTGAATTAATGGGTGCGCAGTCACGCGCCATTCCTCTTGAAAAAGTACGCGAAACGCTTGAAAGCGATCCGCCCGATCTTATCGAGTACTTGCCTTTTACGGGCATGGAAGCCGTCTTTGAAGGCAGTGAATTCAACACTCTCATCCTGACAGCACATCGCAGGCCTCCCGCTGTTCTCCTCGCGGGCAAACGATGGTTCGAGTCCTTGCCGTCCGAGCTGAAAGAAAAGATTTTCAGAGCCTCGAACACGTTGGTCCGTCAACATGTGCAGCTCATGCAGGATGCGTTACGCCACACTCATACGACCCTTCGTACACAGGGCATGAACATCGCAGAGCCTCCAAACGAGGGAATTTTTGAGGCTGTACAGATGCTGTACGCTACACACGCTCACGAGTTCGGTCCAGACTTCAAGCAGTTTTGGCGGGCAATACAGAACATTAAGTAAGATGATGGACTGTGCGATATGTCGGGAAGGAAGCCGTCAGACGCTTTTCGTCTGTCTGACGGCTTTGGACACTAGTGTTTTTGGGTCAGCGTGAGCGTATCCCGCGCGATCACTAATTCTTCATTGGTAGGAATCACATAGAGTTTCACCTTGGAACCCGGCTTGCTGATTTCTCGTTCCTGCGCTTTAAAGTCGTTAAGTTCAGGATCGAAGTCAGCTCCTAAATAGCTGAGTTTCGGGCAAATCATCGAACGTGGAATCGGGCCGCATTCGCCGATGCCAGCGGTGAATACAATCGCATCAACACCATTCATGGCTGCTGCATAGGCTCCGATGTATTTCCGGACCCGATAACAATACATATTCAGCCCTAATTTCGCGCGCTCATCGCCTTTGGCTGCCGCATCTTCAAGATCGCGCATGTCACTGCTCAGTCCCGTGATGCCCAGGACGCCGCTATGTTTATTCAACATCGAATCGACTTCGGAAATCGTACTGTCTTCTTTAGCCATGATAAACGGAATGATCGCAGGATCGATATCACCACAGCGGGTTCCCATAATCAAACCTTCCAGCGGAGTGAATCCCATGCTGGTATCGACCGATTTCCCTCCCTCAATCGCAGTGATACTCGCACCGTTTCCGAGGTGGCAGGTAATGATTTTGAGCTCTTCGAGTGGTCGCCCCAACAAGACGGCCGCGCGATCTGCAACAAATTTGTGAGACGTGCCGTGAAAGCCGTAACGTCGGATGCGATAGCGTTGATATAACGTGTACGGTAAACCATAAAGGTAGGCGTAATCAGGAATGGTCGCATGGAATGCGGTATCAAACACGACCACCTGAGGGATGTCGACCCCCATCGTATCTTCGACAGCCAGAATCCCTCGCAAATGAGCAGGATTATGCAACGGAGCCAGATCGAACGACTCTTCGATTGCGTCCTTTACGTCTTTATCAACCAGCACTGATGCGGTAAACCGTTCACCGCCATGGACTACGCGGTGTCCTACGGCCTCGATCTCCGTAATCCCGTTCAACACGCCATGCTCAGGGTGGATCAAGGCCTCGGCGACGACTTTGATAGCGGTTGTATGCTCTAAAATCGCCTGAACCTGTCGATATTTTTCACCGCCCGCCGGGCGATGCGTTAAAATCGCGTCTGCCATTCCGATCCGTTCGACGATACCTTTTGCAAGCACAGATTCATCAGTCATATCAAAGAGCTGATATTTCACTGATGAGCTTCCACAGTTAAGCACCAGAATCTTCACAATAAATCCTCCTGAATAATCATAATCGTCTGTTGTCGTTTTTTACATATCTGCACTCAAGCTATTCTATGACGAGAACGGAACTGGTAGTTTTTTTCCGGTATTCGTGTCGTAGGTAAAGAAGCCTTCTCCGCTTTTCACACCAACATGCTGCGCCCGCACCAATTTTTTAATCAACGGACAGGGACGGAATTTTAAGGCTCCTGATTCTCTAAAAAGATGATCCATCGAGAGTAACACACGATCCAGACCCATACGATCGGCAATTTCCAGGGGCCCCATCTGCATATTATAGCCCAGCTTCATTGCCGTGTCAATGTCTTCAGCGCTTGCGACACCTTCCAGCAGGGCATACATCGCCTCATTAATGAGAGGCAGGATTAAGCGCGTCGTCACAAATCCCGGAGACTCAAAGACTTCGATCCCTTGTTTCCCCAGTGCCTGAATGAATTTTTTGCCGATTTCATATGTGCTGTCAGAGGTTTTAAAGCCGCGAACAATCTCCACAAGTTTCGTTTTCAAGACTGGATTCAGAAAGTGTAAACCCAGCATGTTTTCAGGCTTGTCAAGGGTTGCCGCCAACTCTGTAATACTTAAAACCGACGCATTGGTTGTAAAAATCGTCTCTGCTCCACACATCGAGTTGAGCTGAATAAATACCTTTTTCTGTTCTTCCAAATCATCCGGGATTGAGCAGATGACCAAATCTGCCTTTCCACAGCGAGACGTATCTGTCACAAGCTCCAGGTTCGACAGGACAAGTTTTTTTTCAGATTCCGTCATCCCCCAACGGGCAATCTGGCTGTCTATTTCCCGCTTGATGTTCTCTAACGCGTTATCAGCCAGTTCCCGGCTTTTCTCGGCAAGGATCGTCGTCATCCCCGCTTTTGCGGTGACAATCGCAATTCCAGAACCAACTCTACCACCACCGACAATTGCTACAGTATTGATCTGCACAATAATTCCCCCTTTAGTATGGATTAAAATTTTTCACACATGAAAGACTCAGCAAGATCACATTCCGTTCACCAGATGCAAGATTCGGCTTGATGAAGGAGTCATGCAAAAGTCCGATACAAGCTATACACGAGTTCATCGCTGTCGCAACAATTTAGTCAAGAAATTTATGGTCATGAATTATTTCTCAACATAAAAAGGTTGACATAAAGAGAACACAACGGCTATAATCATTTATTAGAACAATTCAGAACGTGGAACCAACAGCCCAGTAAACACACAGAGATGGTGTATGAATTCCAGACCCTTATTCCAAATTGCTCTAGACGTTGCAGACATTGATGAGGCGTTGCGAATCGCTGAAGATGTGCGTGAGTTTGCAGACGTGATTGAAGTTGGGACGGTGCTGTTAAAAAAAGAAGGCGTACGGAGTATTGAGCGAATCAAAACAGACTATCCGGACAAATTGGTGTTTGCAGACACGAAAACGGTCGATTTTGGTCAGCTTGAAGCGCAGATCGTCTTTCAGGCCGGCGCAGATATTATGAGCGTATGTGGGGTTGCCACGGATGAAACGATCCTGGAAGCTCTCGAAGAAGCCTGTGCGCACCGGAAAAAAGTCCTTGTCGATCTGATCGGTTTAGGCGACTCCTATCGCCAGGCTAAACGGTTGAGTTTTCTGGGTCCGGATTACCTTTCCGTGCATAGCGGGACCGATAGGCACACTTCCAGTGACGAGCTTTTTGAAAAAGTCGAAGTCATCTCTCAGATATCCCCGATTCCGCTTATGGTGTCCGGCGGAATCCTGCTGGATGATGTGACCTATCTCATGATGTTTCATCCGGCGATTATTGTCGTGGGATCCTCAATTATCCATTCACCACGACGGAGAGAAACTGCCGAACGTTTTTGGAGGAGTATCAATACGCTCCCCTTTCTGCCTTCTGATTATGAAGACGACATGTCAAAAGAGTGAATTAAAAAGAGTGAATTAGAGTTTTTTCACCAGGACCATCGTCATATCGTCTTCCAGAGGGGTCTCCTGGTAAAACTCATCCAGGCTCTCTAAGATGCGCAGATAGATCGTCGAAAGTTCTTCATGGCAATGAGCGATCAGCAGTTCTTCAAGTCGAGGATAGCCGTAAAGTTCCCGGTCACGGTTTCTGGCCTCGATTACACCATCAGTATACAAGAAAAAAATATCATCGCTCTTAAAACGATGAGTATGCGCATCATACTTAGGTGCTTCGAGAAATCCGAAAGGCAGGTCGCCCTCTTCAAGGTATTGCAGCGACTTGTCTTGCGGGGAAATCAGAATCGGGAAGTTATGACCGGCATTGCAATACTGAATGATCTGCTCCTTCACGTCGATAATCGCCAGAAAAAGCGTCATATACTGCTTCGAGGCTTGCGAACAGACAAGCCTATTCAGGGCGCTCATCACTGTTTTCAAATCGTGGGTCATTTCAAGACGCACCTGCAATGCGGTTTTAATCGTTGCCATCATTAATGCCGCCGGAACCCCCTTGCCGGTGACATCACCGATCGCGATCAACATCTGGTGATCGGAGAGAGGGTAAAAATCGTAATAATCTCCCCCGACTTCTTTGGCCGAAATCGACTCCGCCTCGATTGCGAGCAACGACTCCATCGGATTGTGCTGCGGCAGCATAAGATGCTGAATATCATGCGCACGATGCAGTTCCCGTTCAAGATCCTCATAAATCCTCGCATTTTCATCATACAAACGCGCATTATCCAGGACCACAGCGATTTCTGAGCCTGCAAACGAAAAGGTCTCACGATCCTCATCTGAGAAGTGGTCTTCCCGGTAATCGCCAATAAACATTGTCCCGATTTTTGCATGCCGCCCGATCAATTCACTTTTACAGAAACTTTTGAGGCTCCATTCATTCTCAAGACCAGTATCCCCCGTTAAGATTTTAATGGTGATATCCTGAAAAGAGGCCTCATTGGAAATATCATCGATCAAAGCCTGTTTCACCTGGCTGAACATTCTCGCTCCGACAGCTTCAGAAAGGTAGAAAAAGAGCCGCAGATCTGCTCCACGACTATCGATGACTGACAAGGCTCCAATCTGAAACCCCAAAATACGGCTTAATAGCTTGAAGACTGAAGAGACTGTTTCATCGAAATTCTGAATCGACCGCGCAAGCTCGTTGATACAATTGGTGATGGTCGAGCGAAACAACTGTCGATCCAGGAGATCATTGGCATGAGATAAAATGTCCACATCCCCGACCGGCTGTACGCTATGGCTGACTCCAGGGGCAGTATGGCAACACTCTCGAGACAATATCTGCTCAATAGTTTCCTGCAGCCGATGATCTTCAAACTCCTTGACGATATATTCAGTGGCTCCGGTGGACAGCCCCCAAAAACGGTCGGAACGTTGATCTTTTGCGGTCAACATCACGATCGGAATATGTTTTGTGCGGGGATCGTCCTTCAGCAGGCGGCAGACCTGATAGCCTGTCATTTTCGGCATCAGGATGTCCAGCAAAATCAAATCCGGTAATTCGCTGTAGGAAAGCTTGATCGCCTCAACACCATCAGTCGCTGTCAGCACCTGACAGGACAGCGAGGAAAGCATATAATTCAACATTCTGATGACGGTCGGGCTGTCATCTGCGATCAACACCTTTTTCTGTTCCATAAAAACTGTTCTCGTTTCCGGCATACTATTCACAGGCTTGTACGCCTCGGATCGTTGAACATTATTCTATTCAGCGTTTCTGAAGCACTTGTGTCACCACGTCGGTCACAACTCTTACCAGGGTCTCCATATCAGTGTCTGCCATCGGAGAGGGCTGTGCTGCCTCTTCAGCCTGAGGATCGGTCCGATAAGTTTCGTCCCGACCAGGTACGGGACACTGATGATGATAGGGATTCTGCGTCCCGATGCCGGATTGTTCACGAATTGCTTGTAACTCCTGGAGCTGCTGCGGCGAAAAGGCCTGCATGTTTCCCAGGAGATGGGCCACCAGGCTGATTGTCGCAAATTGCTCTACCATTTCTAGACGATGGTAACTGGTATACAGATCCGGACCAATCGTCATGACACCATGATTTGCCATCAGCACAGCGTCGTGGCATTTAAGCTGTTCCGCGACCGATTCGGCAAGTTCTGTCGTTGAAGGAGAATGATACGGTGCCAGCGGAATGCTGCCAAAATTTACGATCATTTCAGCCAGAATCAGTTGGTCCAGCGGAATGCCTGCCACAGCAAAGCCGGTGCTGATCGGGGGGTGAGCGTGCACGACGGCCCAAATATCAGGCCGGGTGTTATAGGCGGCAAGATGCATTTTAATTTCCGACGAGGGACGAAACTCTCCATCCAGAACGTTACCCTCCATATCGATTTTGACGATATGATCTGTCGATAACATCCCTTTGCATAACGTCGTCGGCGTTGCCAGGATGAGATTGTTATCCAGACGAACGCTGATATTTCCGTCTCCCGCCACAATATAGCGCTGTTCATACATCATTTTGCCAATGGTGACGATATCGACTTTATACTCATGAATACTTTTGGCTGCGGCGCTCATTATGACTCCCCTTTTTCGTCAAGAACAAGATGCCTCATCTTTCTTGGGGCTCAGCATGAAACACATTTACAGGATTCGTGTGTTCGTTTCAAGATTGGCGTTTCAACGCATTAAACAATGTATATGACAGCCCAAGCTTGTCAAGAAAAAGAAAACAGAAGAAAAAAGCACGGACTGAAAAGGCAGAATGAGTACCAGTACCAGAGATGTATTCTGTGTTCCTATACCGGCTGCGGAATTGATTCATCATTTTCCTCTTGACAGATTTTCCCGTTTTTTCAAACTATCTGCCGCAATGTTTGTATTCCAGTTAGCTTCTGATTCAACAGTAACGGAGGTCGAATATGTATCGACAGATAAGATCCCTTCTCAAAGTCGCCATGCTGCCTGTATTTTTTCTGACTGTTTTCATACATGTTTCTGCCGCTGATGCCGCAGCGAAAACACGTCCTTATAAATCTGCGGTGTTGATGGATTATGACAGCGGACGGGTTCTCCAGGAGGAAAACGCTCACGAGCAGGTTATTCCTGCGTCATTGGTCAAAATGATGGTATTGCTGTTGACGATGGAGCAGCTTGAAGCAGGACAAATCCAACTAAGCGACGAAGTGACTGCGTCGGCCTGGGCAGCACACATGGGAGGCCAGCAGGTTCATCTGGCAAAAGGAGAAACCTTTACGCTGGGCAAACTGCTCGATGCCATGGTGATTGCGTCGGCCAATGATGCTGCGGTTGCAGTGGCTGAACATCTGGCTGGAAATGTGAAAAACTGCGTAAAAATGATGAACGCCCGCGCCAGGGCGATCGGCATGAAGAACACTGTGTTCGCGAATGTGCATGGCCTGCCGGCCGGCAAAGGGCAGACAGATGATTTGACATCAGCGTATGATATCGCTGTATTAGGCCGTTATCTCTTAAAAAATTATCCCCAGGTTTTAGATTGGACGTCAACCTATACCGCTCCCTTTCGCGACGGGGAAATGACACTTGTCAATACGAATAAATATCTGCTCCGCAACGTTCCCGGCGTAGACGGCCTGAAAACCGGCTACCATCGCCGGGCCGGCTTTAACGTCTGCGTAACAGCCACACACGAAAAGCGCCGTATGATTGCAGTGGTTATGGGAGCTCCCAGCAAGATTGACCGGAATAAAAAAGCCAAAGACCTTCTGGCAGCAGGTTTCAATACTAAGTCGAAGGCCGATCGACTCTAATCCTCTCGTAATCTGTCAAGCAGAACTGCGCCGACAATAATCAGTCCTTTTACAACGGATTGCCAGTAAGAAGAAATTCCTAACAGGTTCATCCCATTGTTGATTGTGCCGATGAGGAGAGCGCCGATTAACGTCCCCCCGACACCGCCGCGTCCTCCCATCAGACTTGTCCCACCGATCACGACGGAGGCAATCACGTCGAGCTCATAACCGGTTCCGGCAATCGGCTCGCCGGCGTTTAATCGAGCTGTCAGTACGACGGCTCCCAGCGCTGCTGTGAGCCCTGAGATCGTATAGGCCGCTGTTTTATACAGGTCAGAGTGAATTCCTGAAAGTTTGACGGTTTCTTCGTTGCCTCCAATCGCATAAATGTAGCGTCCCAATCGCGTATGACGAAGAAGAACGGCTGCTATAAGAAGTGTTGCTGCAAAAACTAAAATCGGAATCGGAATCTTCAGAAAGTATCCGCTTCCGATATACCGGAACGACTTGCTAAATCCACTGATTGGATAGCCCCCGGCATAGATCAGGGCACATCCTCTGGCAATACTCATCATCCCCAACGTCACGACGAATGGAGTCACTTTGCCCTTTGTGATGACCACCCCATTCAACCATCCCAAGACCGCTCCAGCACATAAGGTCAACATGACGATGATCAGAACAGGAAGCCCCCGGTGTTCGAAATCCGCACATAATACTCCGGCAAGAGCCAGGACAGAGCCTACGGACAAATCGATCCCTGATGTTAAAATGACAAAAGTCATCCCGACCGCCATAATTCCATGAATTGATGTCTGTCGGATGATATTCAAGAGATTGCGC
>PDWI01000380.1_pt1 | contig 71860 bp, 57 predicted proteins | sample 1430891 | NCBI WGS metagenome assembly PDWI01 (sample SAMN01162508, study PRJNA174530) | Oral metagenome, whole genome shotgun sequencing project. | biome: Marine environment; feature: Marine mammal; material: Swab sample of the gingival sulcus; isolation source: swab sample of gingival sulcus...
CTCTAAAATATCTTTTTTTATTTCATCAAGAGTTTCATGAGGTTGCATATTAACGTCAGTTTTTACAACTTTTTTATCTATCATCGATAATTTTTCGTCTAAAAGCCCATAGGCAATTTTTGTACCACCTACATCAATACCTACCGTATATTTTTTCAATACTTCCTCCATATTCACAATAATTACCTATTAATTATCATTTATTGTTATTAATTATCATAAATATAACATTTTTGACTTTTTCAGTCAATTAGCGCTACTAGATTTTTTAATTCCTATTTTTCTACAGTCTATGTTCTGTTCGACAGATAATATCATCTTGTATCGCTACGCTTAAATCATTGAAAAACGCACTGTAACCTGCAACCCTTACAACCAGATTAGAATACTTTTCAGGATTATCCTGGGCTTTTCTAAGTGTATCCGCTGAAAGTATGTTGAACTGCACATGTTGAATTTTTAACTTCATAAATGAATATAATAAATTTGCAAATCTTTGTAATCCTTCTGTTTCAGCAATTACATCCGGACTTATTTTCACATTTAGCAGACTTCCATTGCTAAGAAGATAACTATCGAGTTTACTGACACTTTTAAGAACGGCCGTAGGCCCTAATTTATCTCTTCCTACCATCGGTGAAAGGCCACCGTCGGCAAGTTGATCACCAGACATTCTACCATCGGGGGTTGCTCCTACTGCAGTCCCTAGCGGAATGTGCGCAGATACCGTATAGGATCCCGGAACAAAAATACCACCTCTTGGTGTCGAATACTTTTCTACTTCCTTGGAATAGTATCTTAGTATATCTGAGCCAATCATATCTACTTCATCATTGTCATTACCGAACTTATCGTATTCATTGATTATTTTTTCTCTTAGCTGTTTTGCATAAGTACCCTCATAATTACTCTTCAGTACATTAATTAGTCCGCTAAAGCTTATAATCTTCTCTTCAAATACAAGTTTCTTTATCGCATATAAAGAGTCACTTAGATTTGCTGTTCCTATGCCCTGCACACCGGAATAATTGTACTTTGCGCCTCCCGCAGTTATATCCTCTCCTCGTTCGATACAACTATTAGTAATACTGGATAAAAAAGGAACAGGCGCGTATTTACCATGACACACATCAACTATATTGCTAGCCTCCGTCATACTCTTAACGTATTTATTAATATTACTTTTTATATGGTCTATTATGTATTCAAACGTTATATCTTTTTTGTCTTCTAATTCATATAGACTAAGCTCCATTACTTTTAGCATGTTAAATAATGCTATGTCATGAAGCCCATAGGTTTTACCAGGAATACTTAGTTCAACGCAACCTACGACTGAGTAATCTCTCGCGTCCTCTAGATTTACACCCCTATTTAAAAAGCTCGGTATAATGACTTCATCATTGAATATCTGAGGAATACCTGTTCCAAGTCTTATGGTCTCAACAGTATTTATCATAAAATCTCTAGGCGTTCTTTCGTTTATCCTTACCCCTATGTTTGGCTGAGGTAATTTAATATTCTTATACGCATCAAGGCATAAGTGAGAAAGCTCATTTACCGCGCTGTGACCATTTTCAAGTAACCCGCCAAGCGTCATGGTGTAACCGGTAGGAAATCCCGCAAAATACTTTGCGCTCTCTTCACTTCTCACAAGAACTACATCATTCGTCTTTATCCAAAAAGATTCTAACAGCTCTTGCAAGTACTCTTTTTTCACCCCTTTTTTAATATCCGATTCATAGTACCTATACATATACTTATCGAATTGGCCCAACGATATAGAACTTGCATTAGATTCATACTGAAGCGCAACACAAACATACCAAAGAAGTTGTAACGCTTCATAAAAAGTCTCTGGCGCCTCACCAGCCACCCTTTTAGAAACATCTACAGCCTTAATTAATTCATTCTTTCGTCTTAACTCAGTGGTTTTTTCAATTTCGTCCTGTGCGACTTCAATATATCTGTATATATGTCTTCTAATAGCTTCTTGAACGATAAGAGCAGCCGAGTAGAAGTCATTATTAGGATGCTCTTCACACTTGCTTTTCGTCTCTGATATTAGCGCGTCAAGACCTTTGCTTAAAACCTTCTCATAATCTGGTATAATATGCCCTTGACCTTTGTCCGTCTGATTGATCTTGTATATCTTCTTCCTTTGAGGTTCAAGTAGTTCTTCATCCAGTTCACCCTTTATGAAGTCCTTTAATGAATTATTTTTCCAATAAGGGTAAAGCTTTTCTGTGAAAAACTTTTTATCTTCTTCTCTAAATATAAATTTATCTTGTGGCCTTTTATGGATGGTATCAACCTCTTCAAGTATCCAGTATGGTGACATCTCAGGAGAAATGATACCACTTCTAGGTTTAACCGTTCTGTTAGCAAATAATATTTCGTGTTCCCTTATCGATATTTCAACATGATCAAGTATATACTCCGTTGCCCTTGCTCTTCTTATTATTTGGGCAAGTCCCTGTGTTTTGGCATGGCTCTTAGTATATAGCCTTGCCCTTTCGATAGAAATCTCCCTTGGATGTTCAAACAGCTGTCGCTTCAAAAGTTCTGAACGTTTCAGATTCATATTTTTCTCCATTCATAAGTTGTACTAATCATATATACACTTTTACGGAATTATTTTCTAAATATTTTTTTACTTCACCAGGAATACCTTCATCCGTTACAACGGCGTATACCTCTTTTGTATCGAACTGTTTTGTAAGACCTTTTCTTGTAAATTTTAATGATTCCGTTAAAAGTATTATTTTTTCTGCCGATTTAGCCATGTTTCTAACCGTGTCCGTTCTAAGTATATCTCTTCCCGAGAAGCCCCTATTTATCGAAAAGCCGTCTGTTCCGGCAAACAGTTTATCAACATAAAATTCTTGTGCACAGTTCTTCGTCATAGGCCCTACGCATACTTGAGATTCATTTTGATAATATCCTCCGAGTAAGGTTATTCTCACATTAGAATATTCTCTAACATAATTTGATATGAAAGCAGAATTGGTCACGATAGATACATCTTTTCTACTTAAAGCAAGCTCTTCAGCAAGTAGTACGCAGCACGAACCGGATTCTATCATCACTGTTTCACCATCATTAACTAGGGACGCTGCCTTTTTGGCAATGTTAATCTTATTGGAATAGTTACTGGCTAGACGATATGAAATATCATCAACATTCATAGCAACTGCGTAACCATGCTCTCTTTTTATCAAACATTTTTCGACAAGTGAATCCAAGTCCTTTCTTATCGTAACCTGTGATACATTCATCAAATCAGATAATTCAAGTACTGATATTTTCCCTTTTTTTACTATCGTTTCCAGTAATTCTAATTGCCTTGACATAAATAACTCCTAACAAAATCTTTCCTAATAAATCTTAACACATTAATTAGGCAATTAAAAGAAGGTTACGCACTATGTTTACTCAAAGCTATACAGCTTCTCGTTTTTGCTTTCTCGAATAACTGTCTAGGCTTATTATGACAACTATCACTATGCCCTTTAGCAGTAGCTGAATGTATGAATCTATACCAAGCATATTCATTCCATTTTCCATTATCGCAAATACTAGTAGGCCAAGCACCGTCTGGACAACACCACCAACGCCACCTGCTAGTGATGTTCCACCTACGACAACGGAGCATATTACGATAAGAGCTGTTGTCTCACCGTAAACTGCTGAACCAGAGTTTAGTTTTGATGAAAGAAGGACACCAGCTAAAGCTGCAAAAGAGCCACTCAGCATATAAGTTGCTGTCTTAATCAACTTCGCATTTATGCCTGAATACTCAGCTACTTCGTAGTCACCACCTATTGCGTAGCAGTTTCTTCCAAACTGCGTAAATCTTAACAGCCAATAACATAATGCCAACATTACAACTACTATCACAACTAAGTTTGGTATTTTACCAATCACGCTTCCGTTCGCAATTGACATAAACTTAATATTTTTCGGCGATATAGGGTGTGCATCGGTTAATTGCATCGCTAGTCCTGTAAGCAGTAATCCCATACCTAACGTTATAATAAATGGTTCCGTCTTTTGTATGACCGCAAAGTAACCGTTTATTGCTCCTATTAGAGTTCCCGTTAATATCGCTATGATAATCGATAACCATATAGGAAATACGTCCATCATCTTGATGGCAACTATACCGCTAACGACAAGAGTCCCTCCAACCGATAAATCGATACCACCAGCAACGATTACAAGAGTCAGCCCAAACCCTACCAATATAAGTATGGAAGCAGAGTTTAAAAGGTCTAGAATGTTGTAACTGGTGTAAAAGTTTGTCTTACTAAAAGACATTAATATAAGCATTATAACTATGGCAATGAACGCCTTTTGTTGCACTGATATTTTTACTATTCTAACAAACCTATTTTTCATATATGCCCCCTTATTGCTCTTTCAGTTTATCTAGCCATATTGCAAGTATCAAAATCGCACCTTTTAACACGTTTTGCATATACACAGATACGCCCAGCATATTCATGCTATTTGATAAAAGAATTACAAGCATGGTTCCCAAAGCAGTTCTTATTACACTTCCTTTACCACCAGCTAGTGACGTTCCTCCTACAACAACCGCAAGAATTGCATTGGTTTCAAACCCTTTCCCTAAAACAGGGGAAGCTGTAGTCACTCTTGAAAAGAGCACAATAGCACCAATTGCCGTCATAAGCCCTGACGTTGTGTAGATTGCCATTATATTCTGTTTTATGGATATTCCGGCAAGATTTGCTGCTGTTTTATTCCCACCAATAAGGCTAATCGTTCTACCAAGATAAGTCTTACTTTGGAAGATGTACAGTATTAGTAGGATTGATAAAAATATCAAAAATGACACCGAAAAGAATCCTACCGTTCCTGAACCAATGGCTGAAAAAACCGAATAATCTGATTCAATATAACTCATGTGAGCTGTTGAACCGCCAGTGTATATCAGTGCCAAAGCACCATATACCACACTCATACCAAAGGTTATGAATAACGCCTCAGCTTGTGTTATAGCTCCTGTTATAAGCACTATTATACTGTTTAACAACCCGCAACTCGCACCTATTAAAATCCCTACAACAAGTGCCCCCCATTGTCCTAGAGGTTCAATAAGCGATAGAGTTACTACCGCCACAAATGACATTATACCTGCGACGGATAAATCGATAAAACCACCAATTATTACAAATGTCATACCAAGTGCAACCATTATAAGTGGTCCAAATTGTCTCATGATATTTGTAAAATTTCCTAATGACATGAAGTTCGGTTCAACGATAGCTGTTATTATAGCAAGTACTATAATCGCTACGAACACCATGTATTCCTTTGCAAAATTAAGTATTACATTTTTACTTTTTACTTGTTCATTCATAGCCTTACTTATCCCCTTCAAAATCGAATGCACCGGTCATAATCTTTTGGACGGTTTCTGTCTCTGGGTTATATTCCCCTGTTATTCTTCCATCACATATGGTCATGATTCTATTACTCATATTCAGAACTTCAGGCAACTCCGAAGATATCAGTATGATGGAACCGCCACTTTCAACGATCTGTTTCATCAGTAAATATATCTCATATTTTGCCCCTACATCTATCCCTCTGGTAGGTTCATCAAGTATGAGTATCTTTGGATTCATTTCAAGCCAACGACCGACAACACATTTTTGCTGATTCCCCCCTGATAAGTTCTTCATCTTTGTCTTAATCGATGGCGTCTTTACAGCTAGTGCTTCAACCTGTTTATTAGCGATATCTTTTTCTTGAGATTTATCGAGAAAGATAAAATTTGTTATATCTCTAAGCTTTGCCATGGAAATATTTGATTCAACACTAAAAGGCAGGATAAGACCCTGAATCTTCCTGTCTTCTGGGACTAGAGCGATACCTTCTTTAATCGCATCTTTAGGACTTTTTATCTTAACTTTTTTACCCTCTATGAAGACTTCCATTGATTTCACTTTATCGGCACCAAAAATAGCTCTTACGATCTCGGTCCTACCTGAACCCACTAGCCCAACCATGCCGAGTATCTCTCCTTTTTTAAGTTGAAAGGAAATATTTTTTAATTTATTGGTATTTAGCCCCTTCACTTCCATCAGTGTTTCACCGACGCATTCAGGGCGTTTCGGAAATTCGTTTTCAATAGAACGACCTACCATTTTAGCAATCATTTCGTTTCTGTCTATCTCTTTAATATCTTTCGTATCAATTACTTTTCCATCTCTTAAGATTGTAACGGTATCGCAAAAATCAAAGATTTCATCTAGCTTGTGACTTATATATATTATTGAAATGCCTTGCTCTTTAAGATGATGAATTATTTTAACGAGTTCTTTCATCTCATCGTTTGTCAGACTGCTGCTAGGCTCATCCATGATAATAAGTTTTGAATCAAATGATAACGCCTTCGCAATCTCAACCATTTGTTTTTTTGATACACTTAAATCCTTAACATAAGTATGAGTATCAATATCACAGCTAATACTTTTAAGTAACTCTTCCGCTCTTCTATGAGTATTAGTCATACCCTTAAGCTCTTTAAATCTACCAAGAAATATGTTTTCTCCAACGGTCATCGTATTTACTAGATTTAACTCTTGATAAATAATACTAAGACCAAGTTCCATGGACTGATGAGGTGTTGTGTGATCTATCCTTTGATTATCGAAAACTATTTCTCCCGAATCTTTTTTGTATACACCGGATAGTATTTTCATGAGAGTTGATTTGCCCGCACCATTCTCACCAACTAGGCCATGTACTGTTCCTCTTTTTATATCAAAAGAAACTTCATCAAGGGCTTTAACACCTGGAAACTCTTTACTGACGCTTTTTATAGAGAGTATAATATCTTGTTTTTCTTTATTCATTAAGAATACCTCTTTCGTAACAAAGTATTAAAATTACTCCGGACAAAAGTCCGGAGTAAATAGAAATTATTTTGTACCTATATTTTACCACTCAGGTGGTGTAAAATCATCAATATTATTTAGGTCAACTATATCTAGAGGAATAAAGTTAATTGGCTCAACTTCTTTTCCTTCGTGAACTGCTTTCGCAAGTTCAAGAGACTTAATCGTCATGTTTTCGAAGTTTTGCATAATTGTTACGCTCTGAGAACCATTCTTAACTTGATCAAATCCAGCTCTGTTTCCGTCTACTGCAACGATATACTGTCCTTCCATACCTGCTGCTTTAAAAGCTTCTATAACGCCAGTTGCACCGTTATCCCAGTGACAAAATACACCTTGAATTTCATCACCGTGCTTTATTATCATGTCTTCTGCAATAGCCATAGCCTGATCGGTCGCCCATTGTTGACATGCTTTGTAATCTAGCACTTCGATATTTTTACCTTCGATTGATGCGTTGAATCCATCATGACGTTTGATTTGAGCGTCATGTCCTGATTGTCCGCCAATTTCTATTATCTTTGCTCCATCAGGGAATTGGTTCATAAACGCCTGAGCAGCCGCTTCTCCAGCCATGTTATCGTTGACACCAACGAAAAAGTCTCTTACTTCTGCCTGTTCTGGAGCAAGGTCTGATGAGAACAAACCTACTATAACACCAGCTTCTTTTGCTTTCATTAAACTTGGTACAATTGCATTGATGTCATTTGGGTTAACAAATATTGCTGTCATTCCCTGTGCAATAGCGTTTGTTACTAGCTGGGACTCATTTTGAGCGTCACCCTTTGCATCTAATATAGTTACTTCAAAACCATACTCAGGTCCGTACTTGTCAAACATCTTTGAAGCAAATGCTTGGGACTCGTTTGCCATGTCAGCAACGATAAAAGCTATTTTTGGCTTTCCACCAGACTCTTCTTTCTTCTCTGTTTCTTTTTGAGTTTCCTCACTTTTTACTTCCTCTTTTTTAGTTTCTGTTTTTGCAGGTTCTTCTGTTTTCTCTGCCGGTTTAGAACATGAAGCTAAAGCAAGTACCATTACCAAGATCATTAAAATTGAGACAAATTTTTTCATAAACATTTAGATTCCTCCCTTTATAAAAAATAATTATTAATATTTAACTCGTATCATCCCTAAGGCTCTTAGGAAAAGAATACGGATAAATTATAACTGAATTTAATGAAATAATAAAACGATTGATAGATAATCGTTTTCATATGTAATTATATTATTTTCATATGTAATTCGCTATGTAAGATTATAACATAATGATTTTTTTATTTCAACGATAAATTGTTTAAAATGTTTATATTTTTTTATGATTATTCTATTAATTACTATCAAATGACATATAAAGTTATTTTCCGTAAAAATGAATTGTAATATTTGCGAGCATTTATCAAAAATATGTTTATATATTATCTAAAATGAACATATTTTAATTTATCAGCCACCTTTTATTCTCGTTAAAAAAAGGTTTCATTTGAAACCTTTTTTAATGAGAATATATCATTCTATTATTAAGTGTATAAGGATTACCCTACCGATTGCTCCGTTCTTCCGATTATATCATCTTGAGTCTTTTTGGATAGCACATTGAAGAATGCACTATATCCAGCAACCCTAACGATTAAGTCTCTGTGTTCATGAGGATTTACCTGAGCGTCAAGTAGTGTATCTTTTGATACTACATTATACTGTACGTGGAATCCGTCAAGACGATTAAAGAATGTTCTAATTAAAGCAATAAGTTTTATTTTGTCGCCTTCCGTCGATAATGTCTGAGGATTGACTTTTTGATTTAGTAGTACTCCTCCTGTAATATCCATTGTAGGTAATTTAGCAACGGACTTGAATACGGCCGTAGGGCCACACTTATCCATAGCATGACAAGGCGCACAGCCTTCTGCTAAAGGCTCTCCAGCTTTTCTTCCATCTGGCGTCGCCATGGTTCCAAGCCCCTGTCCGACATTCGCTGAAATGGAAGAAGTACCTGCATAGTAGTTACCACCTATTGGCCCTCTACCATAACGCGTATTATTGTATTTCTTGATTTCAATGATATGCTCATCATAAGCTTCTCTTATGAGACTATCCACATAATCATCATCATTACCAAACTTAGGAGGTACCTCTAAAAGGATATTTTGTATTCTTTGTCCTTCTTCTCCCTCAAAGTTGTTAAGTATTGCATTCCACAACTGTTCTGGTGTCATAAGCTTCTCTTCAAATACGCACTTTTTGATAGCTGAAAGCGAGTCCGCAAGATTGGCGATACCAACTTGTAGATCGGATATCATATCATATACAGCGCCACCCTCTTTTAGGCTTAGACCTCTTTCTATACAGTCATCCGTAAGAGCTGAACATATAACGTCCATTGTATTTTTCTCGAGGATACGGTCAACCGTTGTATCTATCATTACTTGTTGTTTGGTCATCTCAGCGATTACTTTTTTCCAAGCTTTTTTAAGATCATCATAGGTCTTGAATGAAGTAAACTTCTCGAGTCCATCAATTAGTTTTTCACCAGACTTAGGGTCTACACCACCATTCATAAGAATCAGTAGAGTCTTAGGGTAGTTAAGGAAACTCATACCCGTACATCGATAGCCCCATTTACCTGGAACAGCAACTTCTACGCAACCGATAGCACTATAGCTATAAGCATCCTCTTTTGAAACGCCTTTATCCATGAGCGATTTTATAATGACTTCATCACTGTTGAAAGCAGGCATTCCTGTACCGAGCTTCATAAGCTCAATAGCCTCATTCATAAATCGATCATCAAGCCCTGCGTGATAACGTATCGTTAAGTTTGGCTGTGGCAAGTGAACCTGTGCGTCCGATTTTATGATAAGGTAAGACAGTTCGTTGACAGCGTCTTTACCATCCTGAGTCTGTCCCGCTATCGTAACATTCTGATAAAGAGGACTTCCTGCAGAATACTGCGTATGACTCCAAGAACGAACCTTGTTAATCGTGTATGTCTTAATCCATAGATTGGTTAACAATTCGCAGGCAAACGCTTCATCTATTACGCCTTTATCCAAATCATTCTTGTAATAAGGGTATAGATACTGGTCCATTCTTCCATAGGAAAGAGAGTGACCGTTACTTTCTATTTGTAGCACTAACTGAACTAGCCAAACGGATTGAACCGCTTCGTAAAAAGACTTGGCAGGTTCATAAGGCACTCTTTCAAGGATTTCCGATAGTTTTAATAGTTCTTGCTTTCTCTTTTCATCGTTTGTCTTAGAAGCTTTTTCTTTTGCTAATTTACTATAACGAAGAGCGTATTTTCTAATCGCTTCTATGGTGATTTTAATTCCTTCATAAAAATATAACTTTTCCTGTTCTTCGTATTTCGTCAAGTCAAGTTCTTCTATCTTTTTATTTACTCTTTGTTCATACCACTTTAAACCATGCTTAAGAACATTATCATATTTTACGGCAATATGTGCATCACCCGCCGTTATATTACCCTCTGCTTTGATTATTCCAAGGTCATAATAAGTTCGGCTTAGTTTAGGCATCGCAGCAAGTGCAACTTCCTTAATCGTTTTACCTTCCCAGTAAGGGGCGATATCTCGAAGAATCTTTTTATTTTCCTCTGTTATATGGAATACGTCCCCGTCTCTTTTTTCAAACTTATCCAGCTCTTCTATTACCCAGTCCATAGCATATTCCGGAAAAATCGGTGCAGCACAGTTTGACGTTGCCTGATTACCGGCAAGTATCGATTCATCTTCAATATAAATACTCATTTCGGAGAGTATCTTGTCTAACATCATTGCTCTTTTAATGGCAAGAGGTTTCGCCTCATTCTCTTTATAAGCCTCCGTCGTTAGAACTGCTCTATCAACACAGATCCACCTTTTAATATTAAGGACATCTTCTCTATATTTATTCATTCTAGGTGTTAATTCACCAAAATACCTACTCATTATTACCTCCTAATTTAAACAAGTAAATACAGTATATCATCTATTTTCATTCGTGTCAATTATAGTTTCATTCGTAAGTTTATTCGTTTGCTAACGTTCTTATATGCTCCTCAGCCTCTTCAACATTTTTATAACCCAGGCTCTTAACGATATTATTCAAATTAAGGTATGCAATGCTTTTGTGTTCCTTCTTATAATTCAAATAATCTTCTTTTAGTAGCTCAAGAGTCCTGATCGAGTACGTAATAAGTTCCGACCTGTGATACGTCTCAAAGGAAATCTTATGTTGAGTATCGCTCTTACTTCTCAGTGGTCTGCCAGTTTTGCTGAGCAGAGGATACTTTTTGCTGATTAATCGTTGTTCTTCAACGGCTAAATCCGTCAACTCTTTAACTAGAAGCATTTTTTCTTCGGATACTTTTCCCATAAGTTTCTTGTTTTTTTCAAAAAGTTCCCTGTCGGAGTACTCCAGCATGTACGCGTATTTTTCTTCGACCAAATTCCTACCACTATCTACTGCGGCTACCAAGTCTTGTTTATATGAATTCTTTGTATCCTCACTCCACAAAGACAGCTGTGCCATTCTCATCTGAACAAATTTTTCTTTATCTTTTTGACAGATAGCTTTTCCACCTATATTATTAACTTCTTTCATCATCTCCCATTCAAGGCCAACTATTTGCTCTAATATGCTCATATCTACAACCTTTCAGACCAAAGATTAGAATTTTTTACCTCTCGACTATCCGCACAACCTAGCACTTGATTCGCATGTTCCAGTAAGAACGCATCATTACTACTACTCATGTTATATTTTTTTAATTCATCAATAATTAAATACGCTATTTTTTCTATATTAATCAATGCAATACTTCCATGCGTCATAAGATTTGTCTTTATTAATTCACTTACTATTGGTTCAATCTTATGCCAAGCCACAGAAGTTTCTTTCGCCGCTTTAATAAGCCACTTATAAAAAGGCGGATACTTATCTGCCATTAATATCGACACCTTAGCTATCTCTTCAACATACTTACCAAGAACAATATAGGCGCTTATATAATCGCCTCGTTCAAGTAATCGTGGGAAATTATATTGTCCTGTCTGAGCTGCTATAGCAAGATGAAAGCTAATACTTTTTAGTTTTGCGTCTTTTGGAAAAGCCTTTAAATAATCCCTTTTTTCGACAAAGTCTCCTTTTCCTACTTTGAAAATCTCTCCGTTCGTCGCTACCGAAAGATTTTGAAGCGGTATACTAGTCCACTGCTTAAGCGTACGGGGTAACTCTCTCATATTTGTATAATGTTCATAAAAGTCGTCTATTTCAAAGACATTTTTTCTTCCAAGGTCATATTTTAGTCCATTTTTTTCTTGATAGATTTTAGCTTCGTTTTTAAGTAAATCTAGTACATCATTCTTGCAGTAACCAAATTCTGACGGAAACCATATGGTCTGAGATATACCAAAATCATGGTCTTTCGACAACTCATCATCATACCCGTAACATTCCGATCCTTCTCCAACGAGTCCAAATGTCATATATTCATATTCTTTCTGGAAATGCTCTTTAGCCGATTTTGATAGTTGCTCTTTAAAGAAACCTCTTGCTATATCAATCCCTTTTTTATCATTTATGTTCATTATTTCCCCTTAACTTCTTCATATTCTTTTTTAACAAATCCGAGATTATTTAAAGCATTATCATAATAAGGGCTATTCTCACCATATATTTCTTTTATCAACGATACATTTTCTTCTAAAAGTTTTATAGAATCGTCGTACTCGCCATTTCGATATTTATCAATCCCCATACTATTAAAAAGAGCAGCCATAAGTGGTCTTTTTTCATTAGAATCAATATCTTTCAGTATATTCATCGCCTCGCTCATATACTTTTTCTTTTCATCATGTTTCCCCAGTCTTTCGCATGGCTCTACCAGATTATTCAACGTCGTTGCATAAAGTATGCCCTTATCCTTACCTGCCGCACTTAATATCTCCTCACTTTTTTTAAATAGCTCATATGACTTTTTACTATAGCCACTTTGCAGTAAAACAAGTCCCTTATTATTCCATAGCGCCGACCATAAAATAGGACCTATCCCCTGCGTTTTCTTATACTCTTGTTCAACTTGCTCATAAGTACTAAGAGCCTTTTCAAGATCTCCCCTTAGTCGGTACAGGTTCCCCAGATTATTTAAAGTGGTTCCATAATTTTTCTCCTGTCCTTCATAGTTAGCTTTTAGGAGACTAATCGTTTCAAGTAGAAACTCTTCACTTTTATCATAATATCCCAGGTATCTTAATACGCCACTGTAGTCATTGGCAACCTCAATATACTCATTCCTGTAAACTAAGGAAGTATCTTTCTCCTTAGCTAGAATATTAAGTATTTCTTCATAGGTCTTTACACTGTCAACCAAATCACCCGTTTTTTTAATACTGTCAAGCTCCCTCTTAAGAGATTCTAATCTTTCTATCAAAACATTCTCCTTACCATAAACATTGTACGCAACATGATTATATCATCTATTTATCGTTTGGTAAACAAAACTATTTTCTTTCATAATAAAAACGCTTTCATATGTAAGTTAATAAAAAGACTACACCTTATGGTTGAAAAAGCCAAGCAATTAAATTATAATATCAAGGTAACGCTGATATGGCACAGGGGTAGCGCACTTCCATGGTAAGGAAGGGGTCGTGGGTTCAAATCCCACTATCAGCTTGCGCGAAGACAAAAGTCAAGCATAAAAAAGCAGGGCTTTCCAAGATAGCACACTTGTATGTTAAATTGGAAAGCCCTGCTTTTTTGTATTTGACGCGTCCGCGTCAATTTTCAGTTTGTACGTAGTACAAATTGAAAATATGCTTGTCTTTTAGCTTCTCGCAACCTCCGACAATGTTTTCAGTTTTCACGTAGTGGAAATTGAAAATATGCTTGACTTTTAGCTTCTCACAAACTTTGATAATGTTTTCAGTTTTCACGTAGTACAAATTGAAAATATGCTTGTCTTTTAGCTTCGCGCAAACTGTGTTAATGTTTTCAGTTTGTACGTAGTACAAATTGATTATGCTTGACTTTTAGCTTCATGCAACCTAATCTATCTCTTGTTGTTCTAGGTGCCTGGCACCTAGAATAACAAGACGCAAAATATACCTAACTTTTGGTCTCAACAACATGGATAATAAACGGATACTCATTTCCCCGCTTTTGCCCGAGCAAAAACTTCCTTAACCCGCTTCTTTGAAGTCATACTTTACCCCTCTTTATCTACCCTTTTCTAATATTTTTATTAGTTTCTTTTTAATCCTCTGAAGGGCGTTATCCACGGACTTAGGGCTTTTACCAAGTCTTTGGGCAATCTCAACATAAGTAAGGCCATCAACAAACATTTCATAAATGATTAACTCAAATTCACTTAGGCTAGACTGTAAAGTATGTTTTATTATCCTTACCTTTTCTTCGTTAATCATTAGTATTTCAGGATTTATCGATTTTGTAGATTGTACTATGTCCATGAGTACCGTTCTCTCATTCTCTTCGTCGTAAACAGGTTTGTCTAATGACACGTAACTGTTTAATGGTTGATGTTTTAACCTCGTTGAAGCCTTTACTGCTGTTATCATCTGACGGGTAATGCACATCTTTGCAAAATAATAGAATGATATCTCGCGGTCTTCTCTAAAATCTCTGGTTGCTTTGAATAGTCCTATCATACCCTCTTGAATGATGTCTTCTTTGCTTCCTCCAACTAGAAAATAAGAATTCGCCTTTTTCTCTACTAGCTTCTTATACTTTTCTAGTAGATAATCCATGGCTTTGTTATCACCTTCCCTCGATAGTGATACTAACTGCTCATCGGTTAAATCTTTTAATTTTTTTTTATTATTTCCCATATTATTTATTGATACTCGCTATTGATAATATACTACTTGGCAATCCTTTGCCTATATACTTCATACATCATTACTGCACTGGCTACACTTGCGTTAAGAGAAGTGATTTCCCCACGCATGGGAATACTAGCTATCATGTCGCAGTTTTGTTTCACCAGTTTACTAACTCCTGTTCCTTCATTTCCTATCACTAAGGCACTTGGAGGCGTAAAGTCAAGACTGTACATCGATTCCCCTTCCATTGAGCTAGCGTAAACCCATACTCCTGCTTGCTTTAATTTTTTTATTGTGGCGCTTATATTTACAACTTTTGCAACTTTGGTAAATAAAACAGCTCCGACAGAAGTCTTATAAACGGTCGCATTAACGCCAGCAGATTTGTCTTTTTTGATAATTACGCCATGTGCTCCTACTATATTAGCCGTTCTAATTATCGCCCCAAGGTTATGCGGATCAACTATTTTATCGAGAATAATTATAAATGGAGGTTCTTTTTTTTCATCTGCATACTTTAATATATCTTCTACGCTACAGTAATTGTACGCAGGTATTTTTGCAACTAGTCCCTGATGTAGCGTCGAACCTGAAAGCTCATCCATTTTCGCCTTTGAAACTCTTTGAAGTTTAATATCTTTTTTCTTACAAAGATCAAAATATTTGTCGGAAGCCTTCATCTTCTCATCTATGTACAAAAGTTGTATTTTTTGCGTAGAAGAAAGCAGGACGTCTATTACATTTTTTCCGTATACGTAATCAAACCCACTCATCACTAATACCTTTCTTTATAAGATAATTAATCCTGTCTATCTTACCCATAAGATATAGGTAGCCAATTATACATTCAAAACCTGTCGCAACCTTGTACTCAGCAAGCTCTAGACTTTTAGAATATGAGCCAACTTTAGCGTTTCTTCCTTTTCTGAAAAAGTCTTTTTCTTCTTCATTAAGGTATGGTTTGATTATTTCATATATTTTGATCTGACCCTTCCCACTAACGTAAGATTTGACATCGTTGTGAATTTTCTTCATCGGTCTATTACCAGCTGAAATAACGGCGCTTCTAATGGCAACTTCATAGACGCTGTCACCAATATAGGCAACAACATTGGGGGTATAGGTATTAATATTTTCAAATTTTTCAAATAATAAATTCATTACATCCTTTTATACTTTACGCCATCTCTTGTATCTTCTATCAAAATATTCTTTGATTTTAAGCGTTCTCTTATCTCATCTGCTTTTTGATAGTCTTTTTCTTTTCTAGCTTTGTTTCTGAGTTCTATTAATTCTAGTATTTCTGCGTCCTTTAATTCGTTTTCAATTACATTAATACCCATAAGTGTTGTGAGTTCCTTTAATAGCTCAAGATATCCATTTGCAAGTTCTAAACGCCCATTTTCTTTTACAAGTACATTTGTAGTCTTAATTATTTCAAAAATAACCGAGATGGCATCTGCCGTATTAAAATCATCATCCATACTCTCGATGAATTTTCTTTTGTAATTATCTATCTCGGATAAATCCGCACTGCCAGCCTTATGTTCATTATTTTTAATATAAAAATCAAGTGTACTATAGCCGTTTTTTATTCTATTTAGAGCGTTTCTTGAAGCAAGCATCGACTCCTTGCTGAAATTAATTGGCGAACGGTAATGCGCACTAATGATAAAGAATCTTACTTCTTCATGCGAAAACTCTTTAACAATATCGTCCAATGTAAAGAAATTACCTTTTGATTTTGACATCTTTTTATTGTCTACATTGATCAAACCGTTATGCATCCAGTACTTAGCAAACTGTTTACCATTTGCACATTCACTTTGAGCAATTTCATTCTCATGATGTGGAAATACCAGGTCTGTTCCTCCACAGTGTATATCAATGCTTTCCCCAAGATAGGCCTTCGCCATAACGGAACACTCTAAATGCCAGCCGGGTCTACCTTCACTATACTTTGACACCCAGAAAGGTTCTCCCTCTTTCTTTGGTTTCCACAAAACGAAGTCCATAGGGCTGCGCTTGCTTTCATCGACACTTATCCTAGCTCCTGCTTCTAAATCCTCTATGTTTTTTTTACTAAGCTTGCCATATTCTTTAAAAGAACTGGTATCAAAAAACACCGTTCCATCCTTTTCATAGGCATGTCCTTTTTCAATAAGTGAGTCAATCATTGAAAGCATATTATCTATTTGTTCTGTCGCCTTTGGCTTATAAGTTGCGTCTTCTATACCAAGAGCCTTCATATCCCCTTCGACTTCTTGTATGCATTTTGCTGTTAGTTCTTTAGTAGTTATTCCAAGGCTATTTGCGCGTTCTATTATCTTATCATCAATATCTGTATAATTCTGCACGAAGGTAACCTCATACCCTTTATACTCTAGATATCTTCTGAATAAATCAAAGACTATCATCGGTCTGGTGTTACCGATGTGTATATTATCATAAACAGTAGGTCCACAGACATACATTTTGACCTTACCGTCTTCTAACGGGTTAAACTCTTCTTTTTTTCTTGTAAGCGTATTGTATACTTTCATACTAGTCTCCTGAATTACTTTTCTTATTTAGCGCTGTTGTGCTCTTATAATTTGTAAGAACAATATTTATTATAGAATTTTCCTTTTCCGCTTTTCTTAAAGTGTTAGTTAGTTCATTTATTTGTTCGTTATGGTTTTGATATATTTTTTTCCTACCTTCTGCGGTCATGAAATAATCAATATTATCGAATATAAATGAACTGTCTTTTAAATTCGTATTTCCGATTATCAAGTCTATGTCTTTCATTATGGAAGATATAGACTTGTTCATGTTTTTAAATCTATTTACATCTCTGATTTTCTTCTTATAGTTACCCCACCTGGCTTCAAGCATATAATAGCTGTTTACCTTGTATTTTTTATATTGAAAATCTAATAGTTTTTTGTTATTGATGTACTTTATCTTTGTCTTATTCAGTAGGCTTATCGCCTTTGCAAGCTTTTTATTATAATTCGAAAGCTCTTTATCAACTCTTCTCCTAAAAACATATACCCATACCGTAGCTATTATAACGACGAGTATCGCAACAGAAGTAACTATGTAGGATTCCGTTTCAAAGCTATATGCGGTAATAAGTATGGATGTCATCGCCAAAAAAACTATCAGCAAAACGAACAAGAAGAGATTATTCAGTAATTTATTGGTCTTTAAAAGTCTACTTTTTTGATAGATTATTTCATCTCTTTCTGACTCAAGATAGGCCATGTCCATTTTTACAAGTTGTTGGTGCTCTTCCGTACTCTTCATGTCGCTTAGCACTTCTTCCATTGTCTCCGTATAATTATCCAAATACTCATCTCTTGGCGTCTTATCAATGTTACTTCTAAAATTATCTCTTTCAACAATTGTCTCTGAGTATATCCTCGCAAGGTTTTCTAAATCCGTTTTTGATTTTCTTGATAGTTTCTCAATTCTTTGAATCTTTTCAAAGTCATTTTTTAATGAATGAAGCTTTGGCGAAACTTCACTAATAATTGCACTATTTTCAGCATATCTATCACCTAACTTTACCGCAACGTTAGGGTCTTCATATAGTTTATCAATATCTATATCTAGACCTAAAAGAACATCTTCAGTAGATGCTTTTCTAAAAATATTCCTAAATTTTATAATAAACTTTTTAAAAAATGAACCCATATAAACTCCTACAAAAATTAGGCTATATAATATATTAGCACAAAATATAAACTATTTAAATGAAATAATGAACTAAGAATGTTGTAATCTATTTGCTATGGGCGTATAATCAAATCATGGGTGATAAGTCTGTATTTCATGGAAGCGACATTGAATATATAGCGGGGCATTTTAACCTAGATAGGGATAAGATTATCAATTATAGTGATAATGTGAACCCTCTTGGTCTTTCTTCTGATGTCATAAACAAACTAAAGGAAAAAATAGACCTAATAAGTTCCTACCCTGATAGAGAATATAAAGTTCTAAAAAAATCGCTTGCCGATTACGTTCATGCAGACGAAAGAGCAATTTTAGTCGGCAATGGTGCTACCGATTTGATATCTCTTTTCATCAAAACAACAAATGCAAAGAAAGCACTTATTGTATCACCTTCTTATTCTGAATACGAAAGAGAAATCGCTCTAATCGGGGGCAAAATATCTTACTTTGAACTTTTAGAAGATGATTCATTCATCATCGATGTCGATGCGCTTAAGAAAAGCCTCTCAAAAGATATTAACCTCTTAATCTTGTGCAACCCTAATAACCCTACCTCTTCTCTAATAAAAAGGGATAAACTTACTCAGATACTTGACTTTACCCTTGAAAAGAACATAAAAGTAATGATTGACGAGACCTACATAGAATTTTCAGGAAACGCAAGAGATTATAGCGCGACGACGATTGCCAAGAATTACCCGAACTTATTAGTAATAAGGGGTATGTCAAAGTTCTTTGCCGTTCCTGGATTAAGGCTTGGTTACTGTGTATGCTACAACGAAAATTTATTAAATGAATTCAATAACAGAAAAAACCCATGGGTCGTAAACTCTATCGCTGCTTATGCTGGCGAACTACTAGTTCATGATAGTGACTACATCCTAAGATCTATACACTTTATAGAGAGCGAAAAAGAAAGAATATACGACATACTGAAGTCTATGGAGTTTATAAAAGTCTTCCCTGTTAATAGCAATTTTTTCCTGTTAAAAATACTCAACGAAAAAACAAGCACTCAAATCTTTGAGTACTTAATTAAGAAAAATATTATGATTAGAGATGCGTCGAGTTTCCCTTTTCTTTCCGATAAATTTATCCGATTTTGCATAAGGACAGTTGCTGAAAACGACTTGCTACTCGATGAGCTCGATAGCGCACTACTTAGCTAGCTTTTTAAAAACTGCTCTTCTATAAGAGAAATTACCCTCATGTATCTCTATATCTTCTATAACTTTTTTATACTTGTCTTCATATTCCGGGAAAAAGGTATCGGCTTCAAAAGTCTCGTCAATTAATGTTAGATATAAAGTATTGCAGTAATCTATTAACTGTTTATATATCTGCCCCCCACCGACAACAAAATATTTATCATCATCAATATCTATGTCCTCTAGTAATTTTTCAATACTGTTATACACTATAACGCCCTCTTTACTAAAGTCTTTTTCCCTTGTAATTACAATATTTTCCCTATTTGGTAGAGGCTTTCCACCTTTAAAAGAATCAAGTGTCTTTCGACCCATTATAATAGAATTTCCAGTTGTCATCTTTTTAAAATTCTTCAAATCTTCACTTATATGAACCAGTAAATCTCCATTACTACCAATTCCTCTATTTTTATCGACACTCGCAATTATATTCATATATCACCTATTATATCGCAACTTCTATATTCTTTATTTGCTTACCTCTTTTGTAGTCTATCAGTTCAAAGTCTTCCACCTTAAAATCGTAGAAATTCTTTACATCTTTATTGATGAGCAGCTTTGGCGCGTCGTACTGCTCCCTCGATATAAGCTCTTTGACAGCGTCTACATGCCTGTCATAAATATGTGCATCGGCAATAACATGAACTAATTCCCCAACGTCAAGCCCACTACTAATGGCAAACATATGGGTTAATACCGCGTACTGAACCACATTCCAGTTGTTCGCTACCAGCACATCACTAGAACGCTGGTTAAGTATTGCATTTAACTTATTACCAGTAACATTAAAAGTCATCGAATAGGCACATGGATAGAGGTTCATCTCATGTAAATCACTGTGATTGTATAGATTGGTTATTATTCTTCTGGAGTATTTATTATGTTTTAAGTCATACAGAACCCTATCTACTTGATCGAATTCACCCTCTTTGTATTTATCCTTTATACCAAGCTGATAACCGTACGCCTTACCTATTGAACCGTCTTCATTCGCCCAGCTGTCCCAAATTTTCGAATCAAGGTCCTTGACATTATTTGATTTTTTTTGCCAAATCCATAAGAGCTCATCAACTGCCTTTTCGAGATTGGTTCTCCTGAGCGTTATAATAGGAAACTCATCGCTTAGGTCGTATCTATTAACTATCCCAAATTTTTTTATCGTGTGAGCAGGAGTACCGTCCGACCACCTTGGTCTTACCTCTTGTCCTTTTGACGAAAAACCATCTTCTAAGATATTCCTACACATTTGAACAAATACTTTATCCGCTTTACTCATAACTATCCTTACTATACGTTTTCTATTTGCCAGTCAACTGGCTCTACACCGTTCTTAACCAAAAAATCGTTGCACCTACTAAAACATCTACTACCCATAAATCCCCTACTAGCAGACAAAGGGCTTGGATGAGGCGTTTTTATGACAAGGTGCTTTTTATTGTTTAACATGCTTTCTTTTGCCTGTGCATTTCTTCCCCATAGCAGGAATACTAACGGCTTATCTTGCTCATTAATTATCTCGATTACTCTATTAGTAAACATTTCCCAGCCTTTATCTTTGTGAGAATTCGCCTGTCCCGACCTTACTGTTAGAACGGTATTAAGCATTAAAACCCCTTCATCCGTCCATTTTTTTAAGTAGCCGTTATTAGGAATAAAACATCCTATATCCTCGTTTAATTCTTTGTAGATATTCTTCAGGGAAGGTGGAATATCAGTTCCTACTTTTACAGAAAAAGCCAAACCGTGAGCTTGTCCTATACCATGATACGGATCTTGACCTAGTATTACCACTTTCAAATCATTTAAGGAAGTGAAGTGAAAAGCGTTATATATTTCTTCCATTGGCGGAAATATCCTGTACGAACTGTACTCCTTTATTAGGAACTTCTTTAGTTTTTTGTAATAGTCCTTTTCAAACTCTGGTAATAGATGCTCTTCCCAGTCGTTTCTTAATATTCTACCCATGACTTTAACTTAATTCTTTCTCCAGTGCGCTAAGCCCTAAATCAATCCTTTTGATAGTTTCTTCTTTCCCTATCATCATCACAATATCAAATGCACCACAAGGGGTACTCGGTTTTCCGGATAAAACCGTTCTAAGCGGCCAAAGCGCCTGACCGTTTTTTATTCCCTTTTCTTTTACGTAACCAAAAATATTATCATGAAGATTTTGTTCATCAAATGGTGTAATTTTTTCAATAACGTCTTTTAGTTCCTTTAGTACGTCAAAAGCTATTTCTTTATTGCTCTTCATCTTCTTATGGAAATAGAGATCGGATGAGAAAGGTTCTACTTTTTCAAAGAAGTCAATCATATCTGGTATCTGCGTAAACTGCTCTATTCTATCTTTTGTATAAAAAGCAATCTTTTTTTTGTCAAGACTTTCTTTTCTTATCACGCTTTTAACATAAGGGAGTGCGTATGATAAAAATCTTTCCTCGTCCATTTTCTTAATATATCTTGAATTCATCCAAGCAAGCTTCGTCATATCAAATACTGCTGGCGATTTATTTATCGTCTTATAATCAAACATCTTTATTAACTCGTCAAGCGTAAATACTTCTTCGTTATCCTCTGGACTCCAGCCAAGAAGCGCTATAAAGTTAATAATCGCTTCTTCCACAAAACCTTCTTCAAGAAGGTCCTCAAATGAAGAATGACCACTTCTTTTTGATAGCTTCTTGTGGTTTTCATCGGTAATTAGAGGTACGTGGACATATGTAGGAACTTCCCACCCAAAAGCCTCATATAACCTATTGTATTTTGGAGAAGATGATAGGTACTCATTTCCCCTTACAACATGTGATATTTGCATAAGGTGATCATCAATTACGTTTGCAAAGTTATACGTTGGATATCCATCCGCCTTTATAAGGACCATGTCATCGAGTTCAACGTTATCTACTTCTATCTGACCGAAAATAACATCGTTAAATTTTGTAACACCTGTTTCAGGATTATTTTGTCTTATGACATAGGGCTTACCTGATTTTAAATTTTCCGTCACTTCTTCTTCACTAAGATGAAGACAGTGTTTATCATACTTTGTATTCTCTTCCTCTTTTTTAAGACTTTCTAATCTCTCTTTGTCACAAAAACAGTAATATGCCTCTTTCTTATCAATAAGTTCTTTGGCATATTTTTGATAAATGCCTTGTTTAACTCTTTCGCTTTGAACATATGGCCCAAACCCTTTGTCCTTATCCGGCCCTTCATCGTGTATGAGTTTCGTCTTATTCAGCGTATTATAAATTATATCTACTGCTCCTTCTACAAGTCTTTCTCTATCGGTATCTTCTATACGAAGTAAAAAATCGCCCCCTTCATGCTTTGCAATCAAAAATGCGTATAGTGCCGTTCTTAAGTTTCCTACATGCATTCTTCCAGTTGGCGATGGTGCGAATCTCGTCCTTATCTTTTTCATAATTTCCCTTTTCACTAAGATTTTTTTATTTTATAATCATCTCATCAACAAAAATAATATCAACTTATTTTATCATAAAACAAGTTTAATAACATCTTTTATTGTGATAAAATTAGTAAAACGAGGATGATATGAAATTAACAAAACTATTTTTTATAATGATGGCGATATTAATTATTACAGGTTGTAATAACAGGTTACAGCCGGATAATATAAGTAACATAACTATTACTGATACTAATAATAATGTTATAAATTTGACGAAGGAAGAAAAAAACGAATTTATAAAAGCACTAAATGGCGAACCAGTGAATTACGGGTTAAAAAGTCCTCAATTAACCTTCCTATTACAATACGATGAAAGTGGAAAGACGAAGGAAGCAATCTTCCAATTTGATATAATCGACAAAAAAGCAACCTCTTCCACTTCTAAGGGAATAATTGAAGTCCCTTTTAATCTTATTAAATATTTTTCTAAGGATATAGCAAGATATGGCTTTGTAAGTAAAAATAGCTGCCGCATTGACGTAAATCTAAACGATAAGAATATAAACACTTCTTACGACAAAAAAGTGTACATGGATTTTGACGGAGAAGATACATTAATAAGTCAGCGTAGTAATTCAGATAATTCCGTTAACATGACGGAACTATCTAAAATAAGTCTTCTTATAAATGATACGAACAATACTATCGATAGCTATGAAGTAACTCTTACAAACTCCGATACAAATAGTGAAATATCAAAGACTTATGACGGTTCAACTATCAATAATATAATATTACCGGATAAGGCGGGTAATTACACTTACAATATTCTTGCGAAATGGAATAATGAAATTACAAAAGGGGAACAAATGATTAACTTCAATTTACAAGTTATGGAAAAAGAAAAGATAGTACTGGCGTCGGATGAATACCGACAAGGAGACTTAATGGTTCTTCTCATTAAGAATTATAAAGATTTGGATTATAGACTTGAAACAGAACATTTCAAGAATACGATTGGATTATTCTATTATGAAGATAATCTCATCGCTTTAATACCAATAACTTCTACGACAGAGCCAAAAGAATACCAGTTAAATCTATATAGAGGGAACTCGAATAAACCTATCTTGTCTACTTCATATAATGTTGTAAAAAGAGACTTTGAAGTACAGCATCTGAAAATAGACAATTCTTTTTCTAAGTTAAAGACTCCAGACAAGTCTAAGAGCGATACGGAAAAAATGATGGAAGCTAGAAGCTACTCAGAACCTACCGCTTTATTTGAGGGAAAATTTATTGTTCCTATAATTGGTAGAGTTTCTACGTCATTCCAAGCAATAAGATTTACGAATGGTTCTTTATCCAGTTATAGACACAGCGGAATGGATATCTCTGCCCCACTAGGGACCAAGATAAAAGCTACAAACAACGGAATTGTCACAATGGCTGACGAGATATTCTCTGGTGGAAATACCATAGTAATAGACCATGGATATGGACTATTTTCTCAGTATATGCACCTTGATAAAATCTATGTAGAAAAAGGCGATAATGTCAAAAAAGGTGAATACATCGGTGAAGTTGGGACTACCGGCTTTTCAACTGGTCCACACCTTCATTTTGATATGTACAAAAATGGTGTCTTTGTAGATCCGATGCAAATGGTAAACAACGATATACTTGCACCGTTTGACGAAGAATAATTACAGCTTATTCATTTTTGCTTAAGATAAATGCCACGGTCTCAACCAAGTCTACTATAGCCGTTTCCGTTTCAAAACTTATTGGATTTGAATCTTCTATGTAGAGAACCTTATCCATTGTTTTAAACGGAACTACCAGTAGTTTCTTATCTTGATTATCCAAAATGTATTTATCAACTTTCCCCGTTTTATGAATATTACCTTCCGTTATTATAACTTTTTCTTTATTCTTAAAAGAGTACTTGATACACTTTTTGGCAACGTCATCTCTGGCCTCTATGTATATTCCGTCATTATATATTTTTTTATCTTTTTTGTAAAAAATCAGTACTTTTTCACGTTCAAACTTTGTTCTTATAATATCAATTAAAACTTCTTCGTAATTATTATTTTCTTTCAAAAGGTCTTCAAACATTATCATGGTTTCTTTTTCTTTTGAAGAAATCTCACTCTCATGAAGTTGCTTATATATATTGTCATAAACTTTTACATTAACCATATCTTTGAGTCTAAGTGCACCTAGCCTATCATATGACTTGGCGGACTCAAGATAATAATATCTTGAAGTCTTCTTAAGATTATTAAGGTCACAAAACTTTGAAAAAACTTCACTAAAAACAGGATATAACATCATATTATCAAGCCTCCTCGTCTCTAGAAGGCTCCCCGTTAGTCTTTTTCTAGCAATGCTTACATTCCCTATTAGCATATCTTTAACGCCAACATAGAACCTTACACTACCGTGCATTATGTTGTTCTTTGAAAACAAAAAGAATTCAAGATCTTTGATAATGTTTACAACGACTGTCAATGTCTTCACCGACGATGTATAATTGCTCTTTTTGATTTGTAAAACACCATTAAAAACAGAATACAGAAAAGTTAGCTGATAATGAAGATATCTTTCTCTTTTCCTGGCCACTAATACTCTAAATTTACTCGCTGCTTTAATGTTGTTCGTCATGGTGAAATACATCATTGACAATAGCTCTGAAATAAATTTATTTCTTTCATCATCATTGCTTATATCTAAGAGAAAAGTCTCTCCAATTTCCTCATTGCTCATAAGTGCCTTTGCGTATGTCTTATAAAGAAGTAATCTGTTTTCTTCATTTACCATTTCTTTAGAAGCCACTTCGCAGTCCAAAATTGTCTGAAGTGGCGCTCCTGTGAACACCGCATTACTAGCTATTTGAACTTCTATCAAATCTTTTAAAACAATGTCTTCACATACTGCTTTTGTATCTAAAAGTATCTTCCTAGAATCCTTTGCTTCATCTCTAAGATGGTTTAGATAAAGGCATATATAATAATTCCCAAGAGCCCTCACTCTCTTGTCATCATTTGTAGCGTACTTCTCAGCTAGTTGCAAATATTTTAACCCTTCAAGTAGACTCTTTCCAACAGACACCTTGAGATACGCATGTCCTATAATGGCTAGGAAAGTCGCACTGTGAACTCCCTTCTTTATGGTTAAATTAATAAGATATATGAATAGATTTACAACTACTATCTCATCAAACACCGTTGCAAGCGGAAGAGTTTCTAAAACCACATCCAGTATCTTCTCTTCTTTTTGATCAAGAGTCGCCTTCCTATTAAGAGAAGGTTTTAGAAATCTTGATTTCATAGAAATTATATCAATTTTGACTGCATTAGAAAAAGAGTTCTTGTTTCTAACATCGACACCAAAATCTTTTAGAGTCCTTATGGCTAGAGCAAACGCTTCTTCAAATTTATGTTCTTCCTTTAAACGAATAATGTCTTCTAATATCATATTAAACTCCTAAGGATATTATATCATAATTTGATATAATTTCTATTTGTTGGAACAAAATTATTTTTTTTTCGTCTAATATAATGAACCAATGCGTAAAATACATGAAAGGATGGTTTAGTATGAGAAATTTAATGTTAGTATCCGCTATAATTTTTACTCTGTTAGTTAGTTCAGTCTCCGTATCAGCTCAGTATGTACCTGGCAATGATGTAACTATTATAGTAGATGGAAAAGTAGTTACTTTAGAAGAAAAACCAATAATAATAAACAGTAGAACGTTAGTGCCTCTTCGTGGACTATTTGAATATCTGGGTGCTAAAGTTGATTGGAACAAAGAAACGAAACAAGCAATCGTACAAAATAGCGATGTAGAACTGCTATTAACAAAGGATAATAAATATTCTCTCGTTAATGGCAAAATCGAAATGTTCGATACAGCTTCTCAAATATTTAATGATAGGCTATATGTACCCGCAAGATTTATAGCGACTGCTTTAGGAGCTGACGTTAAATGGGACGGTAAGACAAGGACCGTTTATATTACGACAAAGCCTTATAAACCTGAAACTACTCTACCAACATTTAGAAGTGCAGAAGAGTTCAGGCAACTTCTTAAAATTAATGGAAGTCTTGAACGCTATATGAACATGCGTTTTTCAACACTATTATATGGACTAAATTTAGAAGAATCAAAAGTAGGCCTTAGCGCTGAAGCAGATTCTGTCGCTGACTCCGCAAAAGAAAAATCAAATACATCTTTTTCAAAGGTTAATGATCAAGTATCTGGCGTTAGTGAGGGGGATATAACTGTTACAAATGGTAAGTATATTGCTACCATTTCAGGAGACGAAAATAAGCTTGTCATAACAGATATTAGACCAAAAAAACCGATTATAATTTATTCCGAAAAACTCGATAGTTATATCGAAGAACTATATATAACCGATGAAAAAGTTGTCGTTGTATCAAGTGGTTATGAAGATCCAGTCGAAGTAATAGTAGACAAAAAAGAAATTAGCAATTATACAGAAAAGATTGCAATGCCTTATCTTACGAGGAATAAAACTCATGTCAGAGTATATAACATAACACCAAAAACGCCAAGGCTTGAATATCATAAAACTTTTGACGGCAACTACAACACTTCCAGACTGATTAAAGATAATTTCTATATGATAACGAATAATAATTTCTATCTTCCTATTGGCATAGAATATAACTTCGATAGTATACTTCCTAAAATTATTGATAATTTAACTGGTGAAATTACAACAACTGAGCTTACTGATATAAGATACTTCCCTGGTTTCGTTTCACCATCAATGATGAACACCATAAGTATTAACATAGACACTAATGAAACTGAGACAGATAGTTATATAGGCAGTTCAGATGAAGTATATGTGAGCAAGGACAATATTTACACTACTCAAAGAAGTTATAGATATGAGGCGACTTTTGATGACGAACAGTATATGCCAACATACTCCGAACACACTAAGATATATAAATTTGCCATCAAAGACGGTAAAATTAGGTATTTAACTGAGGGAAAAGTCAAAGGTATCGTATTAAATCAATTCTCAATGGATGAGTACAAGGGAGACTTTCGAATTGCAACAACAGAAAATGATTTCTTCTGGGGAAGCAGAGAACCAGAAAACCATTTATTCATTCTTGATAAAGACTTGAACTTAAAGAGTTCATTAACTGGCCTTGCAAAGGGCGAAAGAATATATTCTGTAAGATATAACAACGACAGAATCTATATCGTAACCTTTAAACAAGTAGACCCACTATTTGTAATAGATGCTTCAGATAGCTACAATCCAGTAGTTCTAGGACAGCTAAAAATTCCTGGTTTCTCCGAGTATATGCATATCATCGATGAAAATCACATACTTGGATTTGGTCAAGATACATTCTTACACAATGGAAATGTGTTAGCTGGTGGATTTAAGATATCACTATTCGATGTAACCGATCCAAAAAATCCTATCGAGAAGAAGAGTGAAGTAATTGGTAAGAGAGGTACATTCTCAGAACTCAAGTACAACCATAAAGCTTTGATGTTCGATTTACAAAAAGGAATATTTGCTTTCCCAATAACAGTTTGCAGCAATGTCCCTTATGTGACTGACTTTGAAGGCGCATATGTCTACCATGTAACAAACGACGACTTCAAATTCAAAGGCTCTATCAAAAACTATACTGGATCAGATAATACTCCTAACTACGACGATACGATAAGAAGAATACTATATGTAGGAGATGACCTTTTCACAGTATCTGGGAACTATCTAGTTGATAGCGACTTAAATACCCTTCAGTTTAAATCAGCACTCGACCTAAATCAATAATATAAAATCAACGATATTTAGAAGGCCTTACGCACAAATCGTGCGTAAGGCCTTTTTTACTGTAATATCGTAAATATCATTATACCTATTATCTATTGATAGTGACCTACAAGGATATTACTATAACGCCACTATCCTAAAAAATAAATTACCGATGAAGCAAAAACAACTCTCTGATAAGGTCTTTAAACTTTTCCGGCTATTCCAATATCATCCAAATACTTTATCATCTCTTTTTTATAATTTTCTCTATCACAAATAATTGACATCCCATGATCCGAGTCCTTAGCAAAATATATTTTCTTATAGCCCAACTGTTTCGCGGCAAAATTATCTCTCGAATGCTCCTTATACACATATGTATCATCTTCGCCATGGATGAAGAATATTGGTCTTTCTATCTGAGCGACTGCATCTATCGGATCTATCTCCTTATATGAACCTGTTCCAAAAAACTTGCTAATGATCGACGCAAAAGGTGTTACTATATTTACGAATTCATACCCATCCTGAATATTAACTTCGCGAAATACTTTTTCTAATCTTGAGTACGAACAGTCTACCACCAAGAAATCGGATGAATGGTACTTAGCTTGATGCAATAATACTATCGCCCCGCCCATCGATTCACCATGAGTACCTACTGCACCATGAGGGAATTTGTCCTTTACCCAGTGAACAAAAAGTTCAAGATCATCTCTTTCATAGTATCCGTACGTAGTTTCTGTTCCCCCACTTCTACCATGATTCCTATGATCATAAATTACCACATTAAACCCTAAATCCGTGTATAATTTGAGGTATTTTAGGCTTCCATATATGTTTGAAGTTATACCATGACTAATCACTACCGTATTTTCACTTTGGTTATCAATATAGTAGCCAAATAAATCATAATCATGCTGAGATCTAATTATAACAGGTTCCCTTTTTATATTATCCAAAAATTCCTCATCATATGCACCTTCTTTTATCCATCGTTTTTTTAGACTTTCATACGATGACACAGTTGGGTGACTTACCCTGTATTGATAAAAAAGGCCCATCCCAGCATATGAACAAGCTGCTAATCCTGCTAGTTTTTTATAAAATTTCATCTTTCCTCCTACTATCTACCAATTAAATCTCTTATTACTTCTCCAGCTATTAATAGCCCTGCAACCGATGGCACAAAGCTTATACTTGCAGGAGATTTTTTCCCGCCCTCAGTATATCTATAGCACTTCTTCGGTTCTTCGTTTGAATAAAGAACTTTTAATGACTTCACATTTCTATTTTTGCATTCTTTTCTCATAACCTTAGCAAGCGGACACACGCTCGTCTTGTAAATATCCGTTATTTCAAATTTACCTGCGTCTAGTTTATTCCCGGTCCCCATAGATGATATTATATCTATATCATTCTTTTTGCAATATTCTATGATGAGTAGCTTTGCACTAACACTGTCTATAGCGTCACATACATAGTCGTATTTTAGTTCAAATAAGCTGTTAATGTTTTTGTCATCAACTCTCATCTCAAGTGCATTTACTTTAATACATGGATTAATCAGCTTGATACGGTTAAGGGTAACCTCCACCTTTGAATGTCCCACATTCTCTACATTCGTTTGAAGTTGCCTATTAAGATTCGTAATATCAATCGTATCAAAGTCACAAATCGTAATCTCACCAAGTCCCGCTCGACAAAGCCCCTCGACAATATATGACCCCACTCCACCAAGTCCAACTACAAGCACATGAGAATGCTTTAATTTATTCATATTTTCTTCACCAAGTAGCAACTCAGTTCTGTCTAAAAATCCATATTCTTTCAACAATTACCTCACAGAATTCACACTTATATTATAATTGACATCTTTATGACAATGCAACCCTAAGTTGAGTGAACTTCACCTTGCCTAAACTATAAAAAATCACCTAACTGTTATGCTAGGTGATAAATGGATCTTTAATAATCCTTTACCAAAATTAGACGGTTAAAAATAGGTGAGAATCGGATGAAGAATTCGGTTCTCCCTATTTAGGAGGATCTTTCTATGCTTTTAATTCAACATTAATCTTCTTCAACCCCCAAATTTCCGTCGCATATTCCTTTATCGTCCTATCAGACGAAAACTTACCTGCATTCGCAATGTTAATCATCGACTTTCTAGCCCAAGATTTCCTATCTCGATACATCGAATCTATTTTATCTTGAGCTTCTACATAGGCGTCAAAATCTTTTAGTATAAAGTATTCGTCTGAATTACTATGACCTAAAAGAGAATCATATATCATTCTAAATATCTCCGGACTTTCCGGTGCGTAAGTACCGTCTATTAATGACTTTATTACTTTTCTCACCTTTGGATTATTATTATAAACATCCCAAGGGTCATAGCTCATACTGTATTGATAGTTTATCACTTCTTCTGCACTAAGACCGAATATTACCGCGTTTTCTTCGCCCACTTCTTCAACTATCTCTATGCTCGCCCCGTCCATTGTCCCGAGAGTAATCGCCCCATTTAGCATGAATTTCATATTTCCTGTTCCCGAAGCTTCTTTACTAGCTGTAGAAATTTGCTCGGAAACATCTGTTGCTGCAAATATTAACTCTGCATTGGAAACATTATAGTCCTCTATGAACACTACTTTTATTTTTCCTTTTATGCTTTCATCATTATTAATTATGTCTGCAACACTTGAAATAAGCTTAATTATTAATTTAGCCCTTTCATAACCTGGAGCAGCCTTTGCCCCAAATATATAAGTCCTTGGAATTATATCCATATCTGGGTTTTCTTTTAATTCACTGTATATATGCATAATCCTTAGAATATTCATAAGCTGACGCTTGTATTCATGAAGTCTCTTTACTTGCGAATCAAATATTGAATTAGGATCTACCTCAATGTTATTGTGCTCTTTTATATACTTAGCTAGTCTTACTTTGTTCTCGTACTTAATCCTCATTATATTTTCTTTTACGTCGTCATCATCAGCATATTGCTCAAGCATTTTAATCTTGCTCAAGTCAACAATCCAGTCATCACCAATCATCTCCGTTATATAATCTGCAAGGAGTTTATTTCCATGAAGTAAGAAACGCCTTTGAGTAATACCGTTTGTTTTGTTGTTAAATTTCTCAGGGTATACCTCGTAAAAATCTTTTAGCACTTCATTTTTTAAAATCTCCGTGTGAAGTCTTGCGACACCGTTCACGGAATAGCTGCCAACTATCGTAAGCCAAGCCATTTTAACTTGTCCATCGCCCACGATTGACATTCTTCTTATCTTATCATGGTCATTTCCAAATATTCCATTTAGCTTTAATACAAATCTTCTATTTATTTCTTCCACTATTTGATATACACGAGGAAGCAGTCTGCTAAATAACTCTACCGGCCATTTTTCAAGCGCTTCTTGCATGATCGTATGATTCGTATATGCGCAGGTCTTCGTCGTTATCTTCCATGCCTCATCCCACTCAAGACCTTCGTCATCCATGAGAACTCTCATAAGCTCAGGAACAGTAAGGGAAGGATGCGTATCATTAATGTGAAATGTTACCTTATCCGGTAATTCTTGCAGATTGTCATGTTTTTTCTTGAATTTCTTCACAACCTGTTGAACCGTAGCTGAAATGAAAAAGTACTGTTGCTTAAGCCTTAGTTCTTTCCCCTTATAATGGTTGTCGTTTGGGTATAGTACTTCAACAATGGATTCTGCTAATGCCTGTTCTTCCTTTGCTTTCACATAGTCCCCTTTATCGAATGATTCTAGGTCAAATGATTTTAGTGCTTCTGCGTCCCATATTCTAAGAGTATTGACGACATTGTTTCCGTATCCTACGATAGGTATATCATATGGAACTGCTTTTATAGACTGATAATTTTCATGTATGAACTTAAATTTACCAGCTTTATTACCATTTTCTACTTTGACATAGCCACCAAACTTTACTTCTGTAGCGTATTCATCTCTTCTTACTTCAAAAGGATTCCCATTTTTTAACCAGTTATCTGGCTTTTCAACCTGATACCCGTTTACTATATTCTGCTCAAAGATACCGTATCGATATCTGATACCGCATCCGTACGCAGGATAACCAAGTGTGGCTAATGAGTCCAAAAAGCAGGCCGCTAGTCTTCCAAGTCCACCATTCCCAAGCCCCGCATCTGGCTCTTCATCTTCCAGTACATTCAGGTCGATATTTAATTCTTCAAGTGCGTTTTTTACTATATGATAAACCTCTAGGTTAATAATATTATTTCCAAGTGCCCTGCCCATTAAGAATTCCATCGACATGTAATAAACTGTCTTTGGGTCTTCCTCGTCGTACTTTTTATGAGTCGCAATCCACTGATTAATAATAAGGTCTCTTACTGCGTAGCTGACCGCTTGGAAAATTTCCTGTTTGCTCGCTTGATCTATTGTTTTTCTAAACTGTATTTTAATATTTTCTAAAATTGTTTCTTTAAATGGCTGTTTGGTAATATTTAGCCGATTCATTCGTTCCTCCCGTTCATCAAAAAATCTTTTTAATGATAACACATATACTCATCACTCTCAATTAATCTTTTTTTTAACAAAAAAACAGAAAAACCTATTAAGAAAGTTACTATAAAATAGTGCCATCACATTTGATACTTCGTCATATTTTGGAAAAATTTTTACCCAAAAAAGAACTAATTTGTAAGCTTACCAGATAATTCTAGATTTTTTTAACTTTTATTTACTGCAAAGCCATCTTAACTGCTTTTTCGGCATGAATTTTAAGTGTGTCAAAAACAGGGACTGAAACATCTTCTTGGCTTATTAATAAAGGAATCTCTGTGCAACCTAAAATTACGCCCTTTGCTCCTTTTTCAACAAGCTTTTCAATTATTTTTTTTATATTTCTCCCTAGATTCCCTTCGTATAACACCTTGTACCAGCTCTTCAAATATTATTCTATTTACAATTAAAATATCTTTCTCATCGGGAATAATCGTATCAATGCCGTATTTATCTTTTAAGATTTTTTTGTAAAAATCACCCTGCATGGTATACTCGGTTCCTAGCAAAATTACTTTATCTATTCCTTTTGATTTTATCTGTTCCCCTGTCGCATCAGCTATATGTATAAAGGGAATCGAAATATTTTTTTTGATAGCATCACTACATATATGCATCGTATTGGCACAAACCAATATCATGTCTGCACCTGCATTTTCTAAATTCTTAGCGCAAGTCGACATAATCTTATCCAGCTCTTCCCAATCACCAGACTTTTGATATTTTACTATCTGTGAAAAATTAACCGATTCTAAGACGCATCTAGCAGAATGAAATCCCCCTAATTCCTCTTTTACCTTTTTATTTAATATCTCATAGTAAACAGCTGATGATTCCCAGCTTATACCACCAATTAACCCAATCTTCTTCATATCGTTCCCCTTCTGTATGCACGCTGCTACCTTTTAATTATAATACAAATTATGCTAAATAAAAAGTTTTCAAAATAGTTCTTGTTGTTCTAGGTGCCTGGCACCGAAAACAACAAGATTTTCGAATTATTCTATAAGATTATTATTTCTATAATAGTTGTTAGACCAGACCGTGATAAATCGATGAGAATTTGATGAAGAACGCATTTATTAATGAAGATCAGCCAGCGCTGAGCGCAATTCCACTTGCGTGGAGGACAGGTCACCTATTTGGATGAAATTCAGCTTCGCTGAGTGAAATTCCACTAGCGTAAAATGAAATTCAACTTCTTCGAATTTGAATTAAGGAAACTTTTCGCTGAGGCAAAAAGTTGTTTAAACCCATTTGCTTAACGATAAAAACTAATGTTTGTTGTTCTGGGTGCCTGGCACCTTTAACAACAAACATATGATTACTTTTTATCTTATATCAATCTTTTCACTATAAACAGCTCCCCTTAGACCTTAATAAATGAGATTATTTTTGCTGAAGTGGCACCGACGCTCACTGGGATAGTACTTAGACGTACAGACCGGTGAGGGGAGCTTGTGACACTGAAGTGAAAAGAACTCTTTTAAATTTTATAAATCTAAACATTTTATTCGTAAATCATGGATTTACTACTTTCCATACGACCGTGATAAATCGATGAGAATTTGATGAAGAACGACTGAAACCCAAAGGAACAGTACTAAGACGTACGGGCCTTTGGGGTAAGGTCGCATTTATTAATGAATATCAACTCCCCCTAAACCTTTGCCACAACTATTGTAACTTCCTTCCCATTTATATTCCAGCCCTTTGAATAGCCTTCCAGTTCTTTTTCGTTTACGGACTGTGCTAATGTCTCATCTGCAATTTGACCAGCGTTATTTTCTAGTACTGCCTCTATTTCTTCATCGCCTTTTATAACTAGGTCTATCTTGTCTATTACATTGAAGTCCGCTTCCTTACGCATGGTCTGTATTTTACTGATTAGTTCTCTTACGTAGCCCTCTTCTATGAGTTCTTTTGTCAGTCTGATGTCAAGCACTACGGTAACACTGCCATCCGAAACCGTTTCAAAACCTTCTTTTTTCACTTGCTCTATTAGTAGATCTTCTTTGCCAAGTATTACGGCGGAACCCTCTACTTCAAACTCTATATTACCTTTTTCGTTTAACTCCTCGTAAGCCTTATTCCCATCAAGCTCTTTTAAAACACCTTGAATCTTACCAAGTAATTTACCATATTTAGGTCCTACCGTTCTAAGTTGCGGCTTGAACTTGTAAGTGGTAAATGCTGATAAATCTTCCGTAAACACAACTTCTTTGATATTAAGTTCCTCTTTTACTATATCAATATAGTTGTCAGCAAGTCCGCCTTCGACCCCTTTTACAAAGAGTGTTTTAAGGGGTTGCCTATTCTTCATAGCTGCACCATTTCTAGCACTTCTCCCGTTTATGACTATTTTAAGAACTTTATCCATTGATTTTTCAATCTCAGGATCAATGAGTCTCTCATCACACTTAGGATAATCGTTGTAATGTACACTCAGTGGCGCCTTTTTATCATTAGTTCGAACAAGGTTTTGGTATATTCTCTCACTTAAGAAAGGTATCATCGGAGCCGAAAGGATAGCGACATCTCTTAGCGCCGTATAAAGTGTCATATACGCATTAATCTTGTCACGTTCCATTCCTTTTTCCCAGAATCTCTCTCTAGAACGTCTTACATACCAGTTACTTATCTCGTCTACGAAAGAGGAAAGAACTCTCGCAGGTTCTGTTATCTTATAACTATCCAGTCCTTCGTCGACTTCTTTTATTACCGTATTAAGTCTTGATAATAACCACCTGTCCATGACAGGAAGTTCGTCTGTTTTTAATTCATACTTAGTAGGATCAAACTCGTCGATATCTGCGTACAGTATGTAGAAAGCGTAGGTATTCAGTAAAGTACCCATGAATTTTCTTTGACCTTCAACTACGGCGTCTTCACCGAATCTATTTGGTAGCCATGGTGCACTGTTATTATAGAAATACCATCTTATCGCATCGGCGCTGTACTTTTCAAGTGCTTCAAATGGATCGACAGCGTTGCCTTTTGACTTGGACATTTTCTGGCCGTTTTCATCTTGTACGTGACCCATTACGATGACATTCTTATACGCAGGTTCATCAAATATTAAAGTAGATATCGCTAGTAGACTGTAGAACCAACCCCTAGTCTGATCGACTGCTTCACTGATGAAATCAGCAGGATAATGCTCATCAAATATCTCTTTGTTCTCAAATGGATAGTGCCACTGTGCAAAAGGCATTGCGCCACTGTCATACCAACAGTCGATAACTTGACTTACTCTGTTCATCGTCGCATTACACTCTTTACATGGGAAAGTGACTTCATCAATAAAAGGTCTATGAAGTTCTATATCTTCCGGACAGTTATCGCTTAACTCTTTTAGTTCCTTAATGGAACCTACAGAGTGGAAGTGCCCATTTTCACATTCCCAAATATTTAATGGCGTTCCCCAGTATCTATCTCTGGAAAGCCCCCAGTCCATTACATTCTCTAGCCAGTCTCCAAAACGCTTTTTCCCGATGTACTCCGGATACCAGTTTATCTTCGCATTGTTTGATAATAAATCGTCTTTTACCTTTGTCATCTCTATGTACCATGCATCTTTTGCATAGTATAAAAGTGGCGTATCACATCGCCAACAGTGGGGATAAGAGTGCTCATAGTGAAGCGCTTCGTATAGTTTGCCTGATTTTCTTAAATCTTCTATGATTAGTTTGTCGCAATCTTTTACAAACTTACCTGCGTAGTCTGTTACTTCATTCGTAAATTCCCCTTTTAGGTCAACATATTGTAAGAATGGTAATTCATAAAGCTTACAAACTCTTTGGTCATCTTCACCAAATGCAGGTGCGTTGTGTACTATTCCAGTACCGTCTGTAAGTGTGACATAGTCATCACATGTTACGATAAAGGCTTTGTCCTCACCTTTGTAATAATCAAATAGTGGCTCGTACTCTTTGTACTCAAGTTCTTTACCGGTAAAAGTCTCTACTACTTCAAAATCACCTAGTACACTTGGCGCTAACTCCCTTGCCATGATAAAATACTCGTCGCCTTTTTTTGCCTTTATGTACTCTTCCTTTGCGTTTACACATAGTGCAACATTTGAAGGAAGTGTCCATGGAGTAGTAGTCCATGCCAGGTAGTATACATTGTCTTCACCTTTTGACTTAAATTTCGCTATTAGGGATTCTTCTGTAACGTCTTTGTACCCTTGTGCCACTTCATGAGAAGATAGCGGAGTTCCACATCTTGGACAATATGGTACTATCTTGTGCCCCTTGTAAAGGAGTCCTTTTTCCCATATCTGCTTAAGGGACCACCATACTGACTCTATGTACTCATTTTCGTAAGTTATGTATGGATTATCCATGTCTAGCCAGAACCCAACGGTATCGGAAAATTGCTCCCACATACCTTTGTATTTCCAAACAGACTCTTTACATAATTTAATAAAGGGTTCTAATCCGAATGCTTCTATTTGATCTTTTCCGTCGATTCCTTCTTGTTTTTCAACTTCTATTTCTACCGGAAGTCCGTGGGTATCCCAACCTGCTTTTCGAAGCACTTGGTACCCCTTCATCATTTTATATCTTGGTAGTAAATCTTTAATTGCTCTAGTTTTAACATGACCTATATGTGGTTTCCCATTTGCTGTTGGCGGTCCATCGTAAAAAGTATATACTGGACCACCGGCTCTTAATGATTTACTTTTTTCAAATACCTCATTATCATTCCAGAACTTTAAAACTTCTTTTTCCTTTTCAACAAAATTCATATTTGTTGATACTTTTTTATACATATTCCCTCCAAAGTATCATTCTTTCGTGTCGTCCTCTACTATCTCTCTAATATCCATTTGATATACGTCATCAGTAGCATCTGAGTCTTCCAAAGTAAAACTATCAAGCATTCCTTCTTCTTTCGCCTTAAAAATTGCCTTAAACTGAGCTCCTGTAATTTTCTCTTTTTCTAATAGGATCTCCGCTGTTTTATGAAGAATATCCATATTCTCTTCCAGAAGATTGAGGGCTTTTCTATAGCTCTCATCGACTATTCTCTTGATTTCACTGTCTATTATGCCAGCAATTTCATCACCATATTGTCTAGTATGTCCCCAATCTCTACCAATGAATACTTCGTCGTTATCATCACCAAACTGGATTGGACCGAGCAAATCACTCATACCATATTTCATTACCATATTTCTGGCTATTGAGCTCGCCCTTTGTATATCGTTTGAAGCTCCTGTGGTGACATCATCAAAAATTATTTTCTCCGCTGCTCTACCACCAAGTAAACTTATTATATCTTGCTCCATTTGCCTTTTGGTTCTATACATAGGATCTTTTGAAGGTAAAGGCATAGTGTATCCCCCTGCCATTCCAGTAGGGATAATCGATATAGAGTGAACTGGGTCTAATAAATCAAGCACTTCGAAAAGTATCGCATGTCCCGTTTCGTGATATGCGGTAATCTTCTTTTCTTTTTCACTAATTACTCTACTCTTTTTCTCAGTACCGATGCCAACCTTAATAAAAGCTCTTCTTAGATCGGCTTGAGTGATTATCTTCTTGTTACTTCTTGCAGCATATATCGCAGCTTCATTTAGTAGGTTTTCAAGGTCTGCGCCCGTGAAACCTGCTGTTGTTGACGCTAATTCTTTTAAGTTTACATCATCTGATAAAGGTTTTCCTTTAGAATGAACCTTGAGTATCTCTTCTCTACCTTTTACGTCCGGTCTTCCAACTATGACTTTTCTGTCGAATCGCCCAGGTCTAAGTATCGCTGGGTCGAGTATGTCTGCTCTATTGGTAGCAGCTAATACTATTACCCCTTGATTGACGCCGAATCCGTCCATTTCAACAAGCAATTGGTTTAGCGTTTGCTCACGCTCATCGTGACCGCCACCAAGACCTGCTCCTCTTTTTCTACCAACGGCATCAATCTCGTCGATGAATACGATACAAGGGCTGTTCTTTTTCGCATTATCAAATAAGTCTCTTACCCTTGAAGCCCCGACACCTACAAACATCTCAACAAAGTCTGAACCTGAAATACTAAAATATGGAACACCTGCTTCTCCCGCAACTGCTTTAGCAAGAAGAGTTTTACCTGTTCCAGGAGGTCCCACTAGTAGAACTCCCTTAGGGATTCTAGCTCCAACTTCTACAAATTTTTTAGGATTCTTAAGAAACTCAACAACTTCTCTTAGATCCTCTTTTTCTTCTTTTAATCCTGCTACTTTACTAAAATTAATATCTTTATCTTCTTCATCCACCATTTTGGCTCGGCTCTTACCAAAGGACATAACCTTTCCACCGCCACCACCTGATTGGTTCATTATAAAGAAAAGCAAGAAAACAACTGAACCCAGAATTATAATCGAAGGTAGTAATGTAACAAAGAAACTGGTATTTGAAGGTCTTTCTTCTATGATCTTAATTTTAGACCCTGCCAAATTCATCTCTTTTACATCTTGAAGTATTCTTTCATAATTTAGTACTGGGAAAGTCTTGGTAGTTCTATCGCTAAACACTACTGTAACCTCTGCAGTAGGCATTTCTGAGTTTGGTTTTACAAGTACTCTTTCTATTATGCTGCCATCATTTAAAAAATCTGTATAGCTATAACTATCCATATCTGTTTTTGTATTCTTTCTTGAGTACAAAAGAGCTATAATAAGCACTAAAAATAGTATAATATAAAAACCAAAGTTTCTAATATTTTTCAAGTGCATTCTCCTTCCATTTTCTAATATACCGCTAACAATATTAACATAACGAAAAACACATTACAATTAATCTAAAATTAATTTAATATTTTTTTATAGTTTTATAATTAATCTAATTCCATTTTAGCAATATATGGTAAATTTCTATAGAATTGATCGTAATCAAGTCCAAATCCAAGCACGAATTCATCGGGAACTTCAAAACCTACATACTTTACATCCACTTCTTTAACTCTTCTGCTAGGTTTATCTAAAAGTGTACATATTTCTATCGATCTAGGATTCCTATCCCATAAGATATTCATTAGATAAGTAAGAGTGTTCCCACTGTCGATTATGTCTTCTACAATTAGTACATCTTTCCCCTCAATGGGATCATCAAGGTCTTTAACTATTTTTACTACTCCTTTAGAAACTCTTTCGTTGCCATAACTAGAAACAGCCATAAAGTCAACAGCGACTCTAGAATCCTCATCCATATTTTTAGAAAGCTCTGTAAGAAAATAAACGCCACCTTTCAGGACGCATATCATATGAACTTCTCTACCTCTATAGTCTTCAGATAGCTGCTTCGCAAGTTCTTTGATTCTAGCAAATAGTTCATCTGTATCAATCATCTTGATAATCTTATCCATAAACTTCTCCTAAATATTCAATCTCTATTACTTTATTTGTATCTTTAGTTACCTTAAATCTATCGTTATATCTCACGCCAACAGCCCAAAGTACCTCTTTACCGTCAGCAACTAAAAAAATACTGTCTCTATCTACCTTATTTATCTTTTTATCAATAAATAATTTTTTTATGGATTTCTTTCCGCCATTAATACTAATATAGTCTCCCTCTTCCCTTGGTCTTAAAAATAAGTCACTTTTAATTTTATCATAATCAAACCACTTTTTATACTTTTGATTACTATAGGCTGTAAATAAAAAATCATTTATTACTTTTATTTTAAAATCACCAAAGATGACCGCATCTTCGCCGATAGAATTTCTATCTACCTTGATTTTACGTATCTTTTTATAATCTTTTCTTTCTCCTATTCGAAGTTTATCATAATCTTTTTTGACGTATATACCTTTCGAAATAATAATCTCTTTATTTTCACTTTTAAAAAGCTCGATAATATCAGCAACATTTATCGAGGAGATATTTACTAAGTCTCCTTTAATTTCAAAAATAGCTCTTCTTATAACTCTTCTGATTACGCTTGAATGAAAATCCTTTAACGTATTTATATCAATTGTTATGGCTCTATCATCAATTTCTGATACTTCTAAAAATACTTTATGCGTTATCAACTCTAGATATTCTTCATCCTGAGCTACTAGACGTGACATACTGTGTATTTTTTGATTGATATCAATTCCAGTCTTATGAATTATATATGGGATAACATCATTTCTGATAAGATTTCTTACGTAAATGTCTTCAAAGTTAGACTCATCCGTAATGTATGTTTCACCAACCTCCTCCAGATATTCTAATAAATCAGCCTTACTAAAATCAAGTAATGGTCTAATATAACTACCATTTATCTCTCTCATACCAGCAAGACCGGTAAGACCCGTTCCCCGAAGAAAGTTTAAGAATACGGTTTCAACTTGATCCTCTCTATGATGTCCCAGCGCGATAAAACATTTTTTATCGGATATTACTTTTCTAAAGATTTTATATCTTTCTTCCCTGGCTATTTGTTCCGTGGACTTCCCTACCTCATCATATACACTATTATCTATATTAAAAAAAAGACCGCTTATACCATTACGTTTAAGCAATTTTTTTACAAACTGTGATTCTAAGAGCGCCTCTTCTCTGAGACCGTGATTTATATGTACTGCAAACACTTCAATATCAACTAGCTTTTTTAAATCAAGCATCAGCATTAAAAGTGCAACTGAATCAGCTCCTCCTGATAGTCCGACTCCAACTACATCATTCTCTTTAAAAAGATTTTTTTTATATAACTCATTAACAATATTCATTTTAATTAGTTGTCTCTATGAGTATTTCATCTGGATATATTAGGCCCAGCTTTAGCCTTGCAATCCTTTCAATATACTCTCTGGTATTTATGTTCTCATATTTTTTCTTTAATTCAATATATTCAAGTTTCTCTTCTTCTATCGCTTTATTTAAACTTTCGATTTGAATCTCTTTCTCAGCATTCTTCTTATAAGATGAAGTTACCTGAAGTAGTCCCATCACTAATAAAAACGCAATAATAATAGAAGTAGAAACTACAACTATACTATGATTATTTCTTTGTATACCCATAATAATACCATTAAATATATTCAAACATATCGCTTGACTGGTCTTTTTTGGTAATGTTTAATAGTTCTTTCACTTTTACTTTTACTTCCTTGTTGCCAAATGTTATTTCTATTATATCATCAACTTTTACTTTAGTCGATGGCTTAGCTACTTTACCATTGACTTTCACTCTGTTTTGCTGACATGCTTCACTTGCAACAGTTCTTCTTTTTATTAGTCTGGACACTTTTAAAAACTTATCTATTCTCATAAAAATTTTAAAAAAAATAGAAACCTGCATGCACAGATTTCTATAATCCCTGATTATTTTTTCTTGTTTACAGCTTCTTTAAGAGCTTTTCCAGCTTTAAATCTAGGTGATTTAGATGCTTTAATCTTGATCTTCTCACCAGTCTTAGGATTTACACCGTCTCTTGCTGCTCTTTTTGACACATCAAAAGTACCGAATCCCACTAATTGGATTTTCTCACCTTTTGCAAGTGATTTTGTAACAACTTCTATCGCTGAAGTAAGCGCTTTTTCTGAGTCCTTCTTACTAAGTCCAGATTTTTCCGCTATTGCTGCAACTAATTCAGATTTGTTCATATTTGGCTCCTCCTGTTAAAATTTCCACACAAAATAAATCAAATACATATTAATATTCTCAGTAACAAATATTAACACTACACAACTAGTTATAAACTTTAATAAGGCTTTTGTCAAGCGATTATTTCATATTGCAAGTAATTTCAGTAATTTTATCCATAATATGTATACTTTTTTTGTGTTTTTATCCTCTCACTGGCGTTGTTCTTATTTTCTCGAAATCACTAATAACCTTATTTACTATTTCGATTTCATCATAATCTTTGTTTTTAGTATAAGTAAATGTAGGAGTTCCCAGTATTTTGAACTTGAGTCTGTTGTTATATGCATTTAACAATTCCGCAATCTTATCAGAATTAATAGGTGCATCATTTTTAAAGCTAAATTTTATTGAGGTATTCTTACTTTTAATCTCTTTTATTTTTAGGTCATGAGCTCTACTTTTAAGAAGGGAAATCTTCAGTAAATTTAACGTTGCCGGAGGTATGTCAGAGAACCTATCTATCAGTTCATCGGCGATATCTAAAAAGTCGTCATAACTACTTATTAGTGATATTTTCTTATATATATCTAGTTTTTCAATTTCACTTTTTATATAACTGCTAGGTATAAACGCACTTACTCTTAAGTCAATATTCGTCTCAAAATCGTCTACTTTGTAATCTTCGTCCTTTAGCTGCCTTACTTTTTCTTCTAGCATCTTCACGTACAGTTCATATCCTACCGCTTCCATATGACCACTTTGTTTTTTACCAAGCAGGTCTCCCGCTCCTCTTATCTCAAGGTCTCTAAGGGCAATCTTATAACCTGCGCCAAACTGTGTAAACTCTTTTATCGCTTCAAGTCTTTTCTTAGCCTCTTCTTTGAGAATCCTATCTTTTCTGTACATAAGATATGCAAAAGCCTCTCTATTAGATCTTCCTACCCTTCCTCTTAGCTGATAGAGTTGAGATAGCCCAAGCTTGTCTGCATCATCTATAATGATTGCATTAACATTGGCAATATCAAGTCCTGTTTCGATAATCGTAGTCGCTACTAAGACGTCTATTTTACGATCTATAAAATCAATCATTATATTTTCAAGCTGTCTTTCCCCCATTCGACCATGGGCATACGAAACACTTGCTTCTTTTACTAATTCGCTGATTTTGAAAGCAACTTCATCGATATCCTTTATCTTGTTATAGACGTAGTAAACCTGTCCCCCTCGCTTTAGTTCTCTACTGATAGCATCTTTTATAACTTCATCCGTTCTTTCTAACACATAGGTTCTAACAGGTACTCTCTCATGTGGAGGATTAAGTAATACACTCATATCTCTTATACCAATTAGACTCATATGGAGGGTTCTCGGAATTGGTGTGGCAGTTAGTGCCATCACATCTACCGTATTTTTTAGTTTTTTGATTGACTCCTTATGTTTTACACCAAAGCGTTGTTCTTCATCAATTATAAGAAGACCTAGATCTTTGAATTTCACATCTTTCGAAAGGAGTCTGTGGGTGCCAATTACAATATCCGTTTCTCCCCTTTTACATCTTTTTATGGTCTCAAGCTGCTCTTTTCTAGTTCTGAACCTTGATAACAACTCCACTCTTATTGGGTAGTCTTCCATTCTGGCCATAAAGTTGTTATAGTGTTGCTGAGCAAGTATCGTCGTCGGCACTAGATATGCGACTTGTTTCGAGTCATTAACTGCCTTAAATGCTGCTCTTATAGCAACTTCTGTCTTCCCATAACCTACATCTCCACATATTAATCTGTCCATTATTTTAGCGCTCTCCATATCCGATTTTGTATCCCTTATCGCATGAAGCTGATCTTTCGTTTCTTCATATGGAAAAGTCTCTTCAAACTCTATTTGCCAACTGTTATCTTCTGAGTATCTATATCCTTTCAGTGACTGCCTTTTTGCATATAGATCTACCAATTCCCCGGCAACCTCCTCAATTGCTTTTTTAACTCTAGCCTTCGTATTTACCCACTCGTTAGAACCAAGTTTGCTAATTCTAGGCTTCTTTCCTTCTTTGCATACATATTTCCTGATGGAGCCAAGATTTGTTATTCCAATGTATAAATTGCTGTTTTTTTGGTAGTTTATTTTTATAAAATCTTTTTCTACCCCATCAATTTCAATTCTGTCTATTTTTTCAAAGACACCTATTCCATGTTCTTCATGCACAACATAGTCGCCAGTTTTTAAACTCAGATGACTTTCTACTTTAGAGCCTTCTAAAAGGTTCTTACTTCTTTTGCTCTTAGGCTTGGAGCGGCTATCTGACTCTGTTAATATAGCGTAACCTGCCTCGCTAATAGCGTAACCTGAACTCAGGGTCCCATAAGCTACTAAGACTGCTCCAGAAGCCAATACGAACTCGTCTTCTCTACTTGTGTAAGCCTTGATACCATCGTTTCTAAGCATGCTCGCAAGTCTTCTCGCCCTAGTAACGGAAGGAGACAGTAACAACATCTTATAGTTCTTTTTGCTATAAGCTCTAAGATCCTTAATAAGCTCATCATACCTGTTGTGGTACGCAGGTATGGTAATAGAGTCAAAACTAAACTTCTTTCTTTGATTAATAAACAAGTCGGTCTCAAAAGCATTGCTTATCATGATGACTTTCTTTTTCTCCATCATTTTTAGAAAATCTGTTTTCCCAAAAATGATATCAATCTGCCTACTCAGAATTTTACCGCTTAGTATTCTTCCTTTAATGCTCTCATCATATTCCTCCGTCAAATAATCTAGTCTTTCTTCTATTCTAATTGGCTCATCAAGGTATACTAAAGGTTCTCCTAGCATTTCAACAAGGCCAATCATGTCCTCATAAAAGTAGCATATTAGATTTTCTATCCCGCTCCCAATAATGGCCGTCTTTACCTTTAACTGGAGATCAAAGTACAGATTATTAAGTTCTTCCAACACCTTCTTATTATCAGCTTTTATATTAGCCTTCGTTTCTTCATAATCTTTTTTTAGTGCACGTAATGCACTTTCTATTTGTAAATCATCTATAACGAATTCGCTTGCAGGATAAATCGTAATCTTTTCATGCCTACCTATACTTCTTTTTGTTTCTGCATTTAAATCTCTTATGCTGTCTACTTCGTTGTCGAAGAACTCAATACGATACATCGTATTTTCTGTTGACGGATAGATATCAAGGATTCCTCCCCTTATTCGGAACTGGCCTACACTATCCACTTGTTCGCAGAAACTGTAGCCTATTTTCCCCAGATTTTTCGCTATTGCCGAAAAATCAACTGTCTTTCCAACCTCAAATTCTATAATGCCTTTTTTAAATACTTCAAGGGGAATTAACTTATCGAGTAGTGCATCCACCGAAAGAACTATCGTTAATCTTTCGCCCTCAATAAGCTTCTTAAATATCTTAATTCTACGCATAGCAATATCATTACTATGAACGTCTGCCAAGTAAAACACTAAGTCCTTTGCCGGATAGTAGTGAGCGTTTTCGCCAAAAAAGCGAAGATCCCTCACAAGCTCTTTTGCTCTAGATTCACTTCCTGAAATGACCAGCTTAACCTGTTTTTGTTCTAGCGCGCTTATTATTTGCGCTTTATAGGAATTACTGACTCCACTCAGTAGCGCTTTCGATTTGTCTTCTTTTAAATATTTTTTGACATCTAAAAAGGCCTTTATCCCAGATAAAGGCTGATTTAAAATATTAAATTTGTTCACTTGCCTGTTCTGCATTAGCTTCTTTTTTCTTCTGTACTATGTTTTCTTTTATTATTGTGTAAACCGCAGAGAATAAAGGTATGCCAAGTAATATTCCCGCTATTCCGAAGAAACCATTTCCTACGATAACAACAATCATGATATATAATCCAGATATGCCCATAGCGTCTCCAACAACTCTAGGGTAAATAACATTCCCCTCTAATTGTTGTAGCGCAATTATATAAGGTATGAATAAAAGAGCATGAAATGGGTTTACCGCAAGTAGTAGTAAAAATGACGGTATACCACCTATGTATGGTCCCAGTATAGGGATAACATTGGTCACTCCTATAATGAAGCTAATCACTAATGGGAACTCGAACTTAAAGATTAACATTAGTATATAACTAATAACACCCAATATGATACCTTCAACTATCTGACCCCTAATAAATACTTCAAAAGATTTATCCAATACTTTTAAATATCTTCTGATAGGTACTGTTATTTTTTTAGAAATATATGCCTCTGAAAAAATCTTAATATGTCTTGTTATTTTTTCCTTGCCAATCAACATATAAATGGCTAAAGCTATTGCCATAACGCCCGAATAAATGCCTGAAATCAGTGATGTCACATACGATCCTGCCCCTTTTATAAAATTCGAAAGGGTATTTGAAAACGAGTTATAGAAATTCGCAACAAGCACTTCCAACTCTTCACCAAATGTTTCGAATATCTTCATCCTAGCTATAAAAGAATTTATATAATCAGAAACGGATTTAATAAGCGTTTGAATCTGTTCACTTAGCAAAGTAACATTTCCAGCTAATCTTGGTAAAATAATCCATATTACTAGGTTAATTAGCGCTAGTAAGATTAATATAGTTGTTACAAGCGACAAAAGCCTCTTAAGCGTCTTATTCTTCACATTAGAAAAAATATTATGCTCAATTGATTTCATAGGAATATTGGCAATATAAAATATTATATAGCCTATCCATATTGGCGATAAAACTTTAGCACCATAAGAGAGCGCTTTCATCACACTGACGAAATTGTTTAATAGGTGATAAATAACAATTACTATAAGAAAAAATAATATGTATGGTGTGAACTTTTTAAATGTCTCCTTCAATGAATCTCCTTATCAGATTTTTACGTATCCCATGATCTCAAAGTCATCCGGTATTTTATACTCTTTTTCCGGTTTACCCATTACCCAATCGACATTTGTTAGCGTACTGCTAGTTATCAAATCAAAATAAAGCATTTGTATCCCCGCATCTATTGCGTCATTGTAACTATTGTTACCAGATTTAATGGCAAGAACTACTATATTGTTATCAATGATAAATCGCCAGGGTTGTCTATTGAATGAAGAAGGCGCTAACCTTGAGTAAAATAGAGGTTTATCAAGCATTCTCATCTCTAACTCTTCAAAGGTTGCGTTATTTCCCCACTTACTCATATATGTTATTTCCGTTATTGTATGTCTAATTGTATCTCTATCTTTTACACCTAACTTTGCTTTAGAATAGTTTCCTCCCGCCTTCGTAAAATTAAATATTCCACCGCGTTGTTCTCCATAACCTAAAGCTAATATTGTCCCTAGGTGATAATCATTTTTTATACTCAATTTTTCTTTCACTATGTCCGAGTCATCAAAGCTAATAAAACAGCTATCAATTCCCATTTCAAATAGTTTCAAGGATAGAAGTTCTCCCACATACCCTGAATTTTCTAAGTAATGAGGGCCTTCTTCGGAAAAAATAAAAGCATAATGGGGTGCGTAAAGCATTTTACCCTCGTATCCACAAACACCATCAAGTTTTTCAAAAACATCCTCGTTATTCATAAATAAAATATCAATTTTTAAGTCTTGATTGAGTCTTTTTGAATTAACGATAAAGTCTTTTACCTCGCTTATCTTCTTATCTGCAACTTTCTTTTTCTTGTAATCTCTAATAGATTTTTTCTCGTCAATTAATTTACAATAATCCATATAATCTCCCTACTGTACTATTCCCCTGATAATAATTTCATTATCAAGATATAAGTTGTTTGTCCATATTATTTTTGCATCATTTTCTGGATCGTCAAATATATCACTGAAGTTACTGTACGCAGGAACTTCATCAATATTTACTTCCTCTATCGAAAACTCTCTCGCATTTAACCACTGATGATCATTAAATTCTGGCAAATAAACATCTTTTGGTTCATCCCAATTGATACCATATCCCGTTTTACTATCATATATTTCCATATCATTAAGTAATGTCGCACTTCTAAGTCCACCTACTTCAACAAATTTCTTGATATCGTCAATCGGTCCACAGGTGAATGTCTGAACTCTATATGAATCATCACTAATACCTATGATATTCTCTAAATCACTTTTGAACACGAAAACAATTCCACCTTCACTAGCGGCAAACTTCTTACCCTTGTTTTCTTCTCGTCCAAGCGCAATATACTCCGACCAATCGACAGCTTTTATGGCTACATTGAAAGGACGTTTTACCTTGAACTTAACTATTGAAGAATTGTATTCAGTATATGGAACGGGATCTTTTGCAACGGGAACGCCATTTATGTATAGCTCAAAGTAATTATTAGCCAAAATATATGCTGTTATTACTTCACCGTCTTCATCAATAACCGTCGCATCTTTATTCTCATATGATATAGTAGCGACTTTTGATTCTTGAAAAATCGTTCCATATGGATTGTACAAATCTCTAGCAAGAGGAAACTCTTCGTTCAAATAATTCGTTTTCGCAGGAAGATCAACTTTAACCCCGTCGATTGCTGTAATATAACCCACAGAAGCTTCCCTATTCCCCTCCGGAAAAACATTTTTCTCTACTAGTATTGGATCTCCTTCAAAAACATGACCTGACCCTTCGTAGTTCTTGATAACTTCCATTTCCTTGAGTTTCTTCTCATCAATTTTTTCATTTTTTAATTCAGATTTTACCTCTGAATTTTTCGTTTCAGCTGTTGTCTCAATAATCGCCTCGTCATTGCTATATGTTGCACAAGAAGTGAATAAAAATAGTAAAAATAAAAAAGTAAAATATCTCATTATCTCTCCGGCAACTATTTAGATTCTAAATATGAGTTAATATCAGATTCAAGCTTATCGGAATCTATACCGTGAACCATACAAGCCTCTTCTAATGTTTCAGCTTGAGATGCAGGACAACCTATACAGTGCATACCTGATTGTAACAAAATAGGAACAACTCCTTGATCGGTTGCTATAATATCTCCTATTAACATATCTTTATTTACTTTAGCCATTTCAGACCTCCTTATTTTTTTCTCTAGTGTACATCATAAGTAGTTATAAGTAAATTAATATTGTATTAAATATAAATATAAAAACTACTTTTTTGAATCGAAAAGTCCATACGACTCACTCGAATCATTCGGAAGATTATTAGAATAATTCTTAAGCGCTTGACTATGGTTTCTTAAGTTTTTAACGCCCTCTTGCAAAAGCTTTTTATTCTGTTCAAATAACCCCTTGTTTCTGTCTTCATTCATTCTAAGATTAACACTTATATCATTTATCTGCTTTATAAGATCTTGCATTTTTTTTATATCGTCTCTATACAGTTTTTTGTTGTTTTTCATAAGCGCCGAAACTCTAGAGAATGACTCTACAAAACCATCATCAAGAATTTTAAGGGAATCAATTCTAACCTGTTTATTATCCATAATATTATTGAACTCATCGTAATCAAAAGGTTTTTTCACTAAAATTTTTCGCTGTTTTTTTGTATAGTCAAGTAGTTCGGTCAGCAATTTTTTCTTTTGCACCAATGAATCTATTAATGTTCCAATAATAATTGATGTTTTTTCCATAGTTACCTCTCTCTTAGCTCTTTAAAAAAATCACTAATCAGCTTGCTACATTTTTCTTTTCTGACGTTGTAAGTAATATCTACTTGATGATTAAATGAATCATTGTTAAGTAGGTTCACAACTGTTCCAACACTTCCTGCTTTCTTGTTCATAGCTCCTATTACTACATTCGGAATCCTACTTTGTAGTATCGCTCCGGCGCACATAGGACAAGGTTCTAGCGTAACATAAAGAGTTGTTCTCTCTAGCCGCCAATCCTTTATATGTTTTGTGGCCTCATCAATAGCTATTATCTCCGCGTGAGCAAGTGTACTTTTTTTTGTGTTTCGCTGATTATAACCTCTTCCTATTATTTCATCGTCTTTTACTATAACGCATCCAATAGGTACTTCGTCTATTTTTTTTGCTTCCAGAGCAAGTTCATAGGCTATGTCCATGTAGTAGTTATCTCTCATTTCTTAATACCTACTATCTGATACTCGTATCCTTTATGTGAAAAAATATCTCCTAGACTTTTTCCGATAATCGCCAGTTTAAAGTCACTTAGTTTTGATTCATCATCGTCAATGTTAACGTCGAACGTTTCTTTCGTCATAGTATCTTTGATAAATACTCTGTCTTTCAAATAAACTATGCCGTCTTTGTTGACATTTTTCAGTCTGCTAACGATGTCTACGGCCATTTCCGTTTGCATTGTTTTTTTATTTGAATTCACCAGAACTTCTATCAAATGATTTAACTCGTTTAGGGTCCCTTTCTTATCCTTCCACCAATCTGCAGACCATACTCTCATTATTTCCCAGCCTCTTAACTCTAGATATTTCTTCCTGTGAACATCTCTCTCCCTTACAGAAGGCATCTCCTTATAGGTGTTGCCGTCACATTCAATACCCAGTATATAGTCCTTTGTTTCCGGATGAAGAACCGCTATATCAATCTTCGAACCAGAAGCTCCGACATATTTCCTGATATCATGGCCTTCTTTCTTCAGTTCCTCAGAAACACTCTCTACAAATTCATCTTTTTTCTCTTCAAATGAGCGTACTTCGCTTGAAATAGATTTTAGAACCTCCTTGACCATATTATCATCTGACTCGGAAACTGCCTTTGTATATTCTAAGTAGGATTTAAGTAGTTTAGGGCCTCTATTTAAAGTTTCACTAACCTTAAGTTCACTTGGTTCTATGGAAGTCACTATATATATTTTTCTTTTTGCCCTAGAAATAGCTACATTAAGTCTATTCTCTCCTCCTTGTTGAGATAAAGAACCGAAGTTAACGGATAACTTACCTTCTTTATTCTTAGCATATCCTGTTGAAAAGATGATAATATCTCTCTCATCACCTTGAACATTTTCTATATTCTTCACAAAAATCGAAATGTCTTCGTTTCCATCAAGCCTTTGTTTCTCAGCAAAGTAAAGCTCCCCAAATTCATCATCTACTCTGGTCTTCGCTAGAAGCAAATCTTCGATTGAGTCCTTTTGTGTGATGTTAAATGTGATGATCCCTATTGTCTCTTCCTTTTTCCTCGTCTTTAGTATCTCAGCAACTAGATCTACTACCGCGCTCCCTTCTATGTTGTTCTTTCTATCCTCCCAAAGACCATCAACTTTTATTCTCTCAATAGGCGGCTTTTTAAGTGCCTTTGAGTTCGTAATATTTGGCGATATATTAAGCTGCCCATCATAAAAAGCATAGTTACTAAAGTTTATTAACTCTTCATATCTCGAACGATAGTGATAGTTAAGATGAACATAAGGATAATTAACCTTGGCAAGGTCAAGTAAACTTTCTTCTTCGTACGCAGCAATATTGGTGATATCTGTTTCTTCTTCATCATAACTATCGTACTTGGTAAGGAATATAGAAGTTGGTTGAAGCTGTTTATCATCACCAGCAATAACTACCGTCTTCCCTCTGTATATTGTAGGAATAGCCTCTTCAATGAATATTTGTGAAGCCTCATCAAATATTATGATGTCAAACATATCCTGTTTTAGAGGTAGTATGTCAGAAACTGTTTCAGGGCTTAGTAACCAACAAGGAAATAGAGTAAATACTATGTCGTTGAACATTTCTACAAATTTTCTAATCGGTAGCTGGCCTCTCTTTTTCTTAGACTGCCTTATGAATTCTTTTAAATTTGGGGTTTCTTCAAAAACTGTAAATGAATCATTCCATACGCTTGTAGCAATGGATTTCGTAAGAGAATTCTTTTGCTTTAATAGCGCTGCTACCTCATCAACTATGTCAAGATACATTGCAAAATTATGATAAAACTCATCAAACTCTGGTTGTTTTTCTATATTACTTATATGCTCTAATATCACGAATTCTTCCACATGTTTTATCATGGCCATAAACTGCTCTTTGCTGTCTGTTATCTTATAACAAATATCAAGAACCCTCTTGCTAATAGGTGATTGACCACTTATTTTAATATTTAGCGTATCAAAATCATCAATCTTTTCAGCAGCTTCTTTAAGCTTATCAAGACTTAGAGAAATGTCATACTGCTCGTAAAACTTACCCTTTAGCTCATCACTCTTTGCGTCATTTAAGTACTCACCTAATTTGACTAAGTAGGTATCCGCTTCTTTGAGCACATTAAAGTAACGACCAAATCTCTTTTCATAATTTGCCTGTTCATCTTCAAACTTTTTCTTATTCTTCTTTCTTTCTTCTTTTGTTTTTATCTTATCGATAAGACCTGTAATGTCAAGAAAACCAACTTTCTTTTCATCTACAAGTCCCGCGTTTATGACCTCGTTATACTCTTTCGCAAACGTATTTACCATGCTTTCATTTATCGTATTTCTATTCTCATTATAGTATTTTGCAAATACACCAAAGTCACCTTCCACCTTATGTGAAGCTATAAAAGACTTAAATGACTCGACATACTCTTTTAATTCTTCCTTTGTCATCAAATCAAGCTTGTGTCTAAAACTCGCCATAAACTCGTTTGCGTCAACAAACTTTCGGTAACTTAAATATTGATCTACAAGTAATTCATTTGAGACAATTATTTTCATGGCCTCGCTCAGCTGCTCGTAGGTAATGTCATTTAAAAAATTATTATTTCTAAATAGTTTGTACAGTACGAATCTTTCGTCGTCAACACTGTTAATGGCACTACTTTTTACATACATTTCTTGAAGAGAAATACCAAACTTTCTCCTATCCGTCAAAACGTATCCTAGAACTTCTAAAAGACCCAGTTTTTTATCTACTTCACTACCAATTTTGTCATGAGTTAGCTTGTCAGCTAGATTAAAATCGAGCGCTTCTTTTGTAAGGCACTTCATTATTTTTTGATAAAAACTCCTCTTGTTTTTATTCGCATCATGTACTAGAACAAGTTTAGAATTAATATCTGCAAGCTTATTGTATATGACATCAAGAGCTGCTTTTTTCTTAGATACCATTAATACTCTCTTCCCTTTACAAAGAGCGTCAGAGATAATATTGGAAATGGTATAAGATTTACCGGTTCCCGGAGGCCCATATATCACAAGCTTATCGGTTAAAAATAGCTTGCTTACAGCGTACTCCTGAGAATAATCCAGTCCCGTATAGAAGAATGTATCACATTCTGATAAATAGTCGGGGATTATTTCAGGGCCTTTTTCTTTGTTTAGAAGTAATGAATCCAGCAATTCGTCCTCCACTGGATTTTCAAGCAGCTTTGCGTAGTCCATATATATGGAGTTAGAAACTGGGAACTGCCCTAAAATAAAATAGTTTTTCAAAACCATTTGTCCATTGTCATACACTGAAAAATCTTCATTCTTCATACTTGAAAATGTTAGCATTTCTTCACTGCCGGCTTCTTCAATTTCAACAGAATTAGCTTTTAAGTAGGCAAGAATTGCCTTGATAGGTTCTTCCCCTATTTCTTCAAAACTGCTAAAGTTGGTATCAAAATCTTTTAATTCTACGTTGTTATATTTCGAGTAACCGTATAAAAAGACTTTGTTTATTAATATATCATCTCCACTTAAACTAATGCTCCACTGGTTATCTTTTGATGAAATATTTACGGGGATTAATAAAATAGGAGCTCTCACTACTGTAGAATCATCAAATCTTCCCTCGACAAAAGGAAACCCTAGAAATAGTTCATATTTTCCTGTCTCTTTTTCGACCGCCTCTATTTCTCTTAAGAGATATCTTAATTCATTTGAGTAAGATATAAGCTTTTCTACGTCTTCATCTACCTTAGACTTTTCATCTTCGTATCGAGCTTTGAATTCCTTGGCGATTTCTTCTTCCCGCGCAATCATATCCGCCATTTGCATTTTACTAAGCGGATTCAAGTCTTTAACTTCTTTTTTTAGCTGCTCAACTTTTTCTTTTTCCTCTATATCAAGTCTTGCTTTAAGAGCTTTCAACATCTGTTTTTTAGCCTTGAAAGGATCGTCCAGTAAGGTGTATTTTGTAGTCTTACCAGCGTATATATGACTCAGCAGTCCTTTTTCATCTAGAACCCCTTTTTTTAGTAATTTAACAATATCAAAAGATCTTTTTTTATACGTCTTTTTTAGGACAAGGCTTTTGTTACTTGCATTTAGATTGATCAATCTATCTTGGTATGTTTTTAATACTTCATTCATCGTAAACCTCACATATGAATCATTATAACATAGAGTTAAATATTTTTTCATTGATTTATAATGTTTACCAGCTATTATTTTATATAACTTTGTTATATAAAACTGTTAATTGTTCGATATATATTACGAGTGAATGCCTATGATAAATGTATTGATAATAGATAAAAATAAGGACAATAGAATAAAGATACGAAGCTATGTGAATCAGTTCAAAGATAAATTCAAAATCATAGCAAATGTTAAGGATACTTCATCAGCTGAAGTATTTATTAACAATAACAAAATTGACTTGATAGTGGGCGAATTTAACGAAGAACTAAGTAAGTTATTTGGCATGTACAAAAATAGAAAAAAGTATTTTAGAATGATTGTATATAATGAGTCAAATAAAGCCTTAGGTCTAACATCAAGTTCTGAAGTAATATTCATAAAACCACCTCTATCAAAAAGTAAATTTATAGCTACTCTTGCTTCTATGAGCGAAATAATAATAAGTGCCAAAAACAAAAAAATAGAACAAGCGATGCTTGCAAAATCATTTGAGAATGAACAACCAAAAATCTACCAAAATAATTTAGTATCAAATTTTTATTACCTAATGGGTGAAAAAGATAATAATGAAAGTATGTACGCTAAGGTTGCTCTTTATTATATACCTGATACAACCAGCAACTCTACCTATAATTTATTCTTGGCATCCTCAATATTTAGAAAAAATCTAAATGGTAAATACGAAATAATAATCATTAGTAATAACACTATTGCAATTATTTTTACCGAGAAGACCTATGACCATCAAATCATAGATGATTTAAATATTATCTTAAGAAGAATATACTCTTTTTACAAAATAAAGGGAGTCGTCGGGATAGGAAGAAGTTATGATGATCAACTTTCCATACATAAGTCATATTATGAAGCAAAATATGTAATTCAAAGTTATTCTCACTCATGTGATAATTCAGTGATTGATATAAAGTACATCATAGGTAAAAATGAAATCCCTCTAAGCTCCATCTCAAGGATAGAAGAAGTGCTTGTTTCCTCTATTATAAACGGCAAGTTTGAGATGATGAATGATGCCTTCTCCGAGATAAGAGTTCTGCTAATTAACTCCAGTAATCCTGAGCTAATTTCAGATAGAATAGTGTCATATATAAAACTTTTCTTCAATCTAAGATACGACAATATAAAATATTATAGTTTTAAAGCTACTAAAAATAATGAACCTGCAAAGCATTTAGAGGAGCTTAGAAATTTTGTCAATAATCTTAGAAAAGAAATTTATAAAAGAGAGCAAGAGCAGGATGAAAAACTAATTGATAATATGATTAAGTATGTCGTCAATAATTTTAACGCGCGAATAAATATCTCTGAAATTGCGAAGGATCTAAATACAACACCTAATAAACTAGAATATATCACATTTAGTAGATTCAACAAAACATTCTACGAATACTTCTTATATGTGAGAATAGAAAATATTAAAAAAATGCTCACAAGCACGGATAAATCGATTGCGGAAATATCAAAGGACTGCGGTTTTTTAAGTGAGGCATATTTTGTTGCTCTTTTCAAAAAACAAGTTGGTAAAACACCTGCCGAATACAGGTTTGACAACAATGATGAAGCCAATCTAAGAGTCGTTTCTAGTTAATCCTAGGGGAGTCAAATCCAAACTTAAGTCTTCTGTAGATGAAATCAATCCTATCTTTATTATCTTTGTTCATCAAAATAATTATCTAAATTAATGTTGATTTTATTGCATAAGAATACACATGGGTGTACTATCAAATTAGGAGAATGAGAGAAATTATGAAGTTTATGAAAAACCAATTGAAGAAAAACACACCCATTTCTAGACTTGCCGCTATTGTCATGAAAAACGTTTTAAAAAAAAGACGGAATCCTTCTCAAATATATTCGGTACTTTCTAGCTCTGGTATAAAAGAAAACATGAAAGTATTAGATTACGGCGCAGGGGTTGGAAGCTATGCATTTGAAGCAGTAAAACTAGTTGGCGCTAAAGGCTTCGTAATAGCTACTGATATATCCACTATAATGATTACAGAAATAAAAAAAGAAATATCCACCAAAAACATCACAAATATTCAAGCACTAAAAGTAAATAAATATACCGATGTAACCGAGTCCGATTTTGACTTTATACTATTGATGGACGTAATACATATGATGGATAACCAAGAAGATGTAATAAAATACTTTTTAAACAAGCTAAAGCCAGAAGGGAAGATACTAGCAAAACCAGACCACATGAATGAAAAGGAAGTCAATACTTTGTTTTCGTCGATAAAATGCTCTGTTAAAAAACTAAACCATAAAAATTGTTGGTTACTATGTCGTACCACTTAACGGATAATCTGTTATTCAACGTGCCAGGCACCTAGAACAACAAGCATATATTTGCATTTTTTATCAATCTTTTTATTAAAACAGTTCCCCCTAGACCTTAATAAATGAGATTATTTTTGTTGAAGTGGTATAAATACATATTTAGTATAAAAACGTAATTTTACATATTTTTAAATATACTTTAAATATAAAAAACACTCTCTTCCCTAAGACCGTGGTAAATCGATGAGAATTTGATGAAGAATGACCAAACTCCAAAGGAACAGTACTAGGGCGCACGGGCCTTTGGGGTAAGGTGAGAAGAGTTAAATTATCGCGGCCCCTCACGGTCGCTTTTATTCAAAAAGAAGCTTTTTCCAATATGGAAAAAGCTTCTTTAACTTTTGCATAGTAAAACTTTATCGTGTCCTACTCTTCTTATGCTGCAGGTACTTCTGCAGGAAGAATACCTTCATCTATTAATTCAAAAATATTTATTGATTTAACATTTCTAGTTCTCTTGTCTTCTGACATAGGAATTACAATCGTTCCATCGATAAGAAGCTTGTATACTTCTTCACGTCTTGGATGCATTAAGTCAGGAGCACCTATGATTTCCCAGTTATTATCCACTTTAGGGATGAATTTTCCATCATAAGTTTTCTTAACATATTCACCGATAAGCGTTCTAATACGTCCATTATCTTGGTATTCGTCATATGAATCATAGTATTTATCCTCTTCTTTCACTAATTCAAGTTTCAGTAGAGTACCTAGTCTGTAGTTGTTTACAGCTAGTTTATATACTTTATCATCAACAATTGGCTTGCCATCGATAGTTGGATTTGTGATTCTGCTTCCAGGTTCTTTCGAAATATCAATCTTATAGTCAACACCTGTAAACATGTCATAATTATAACCTCTGATATCTTTGTTAAAGCTTACCGTTACATCACCTGGTTTATACGTATTGTAGTAGCTTGCAGACCACTCCATATACTTTTTGAGATTTTCACCAGTAATTTTAACACCAACTAACGTATTAGGATACTTATAGATATCTGCTGCATTTTTCTTCTTGAAATCTCCCTTTACAAGGTTCATATCTGGTCTAAACGCTGCTGCTGAGCTAACATCAGCCCCAGTATACGCTTTCTGAACTTCATTGATAAGATCAAGTAGGGCTGTATCTTCAATTTGAGCTGTAGGCATCGTAGTAACTGTAGCCTCACCAGTTATGTAGTCAACTCTCTTGATATAGTCTTCAACAACTTCACCGACGATTACATTGGCATCTTCAACTGATTTGTCATGTACAAATTTAAATTGTTCAAGTATTGCCGGATCAGATTCTACCTCTTTCGTTGAAAGGTTTTCAGTGGTTACGCCAAGAACTTTTTTCGTACCATCTGGCATTACTTCCACTTTGATGTCAGCCTTAGCAAGTGCCTGACCGTAACGACCTGGTTCTATAAGAGCAACGCCGTTTACTTCACTAGTGTACATTTTATGAGAGTGTCCACCAACGATTAAGTCAAACTGTGGATATGTTTCAGCAACTTTGTTAACACCAGCGTCACCATATTCTCCATCAGGTCCTAAGTGGAATACACCGACAAGAACATCGTATTTACCTTTTAACTCATCAATCGCAAGGCCAAGCGCTTCAATAGTCTTCATGAATTCAAGTCCTTCAAAGTGGCTAGGCGTACTAGCTTCCCAAATAGGAACGTGAGGAGTAACAAGACCGATAACGGCAACTTTAACACCATCTACCTCAAAAACTTTGTATCCATCGATATATCTTTCTTTCGTTCCTTCTTTATAAACGTTCGTTGAAAGAACAGCTCCTTCAAATCCTTTTATGTTTTTGTTTAAAAAGTCCATTGAGAAATTGAATTCGTGGTTTCCAATAGCCCATACATCTGCGTCCAATGCGTTAAGACATTGAATCATTGGATGTACTTCTAAGTCGTTAAATAGTTCCGCACTGTTATCTTGAACCGTATCACCAGCATCAACTAAAAGAAGATTTGGATGAGATTTTCTCTCTTCCTTAACAAGTGTAGAAATTTTCGCTAACCCTGCATCATCATCAGGGCTATCTTGAGCATAGTCATATGGATAAATGCGTCCATGCAAGTCTGCCGTACCTAAGATAACGATATCCTTAACATTTGCTTTTGGTTCTTCTGGTTTCTTCTCTTCGGCTTTTACTTCTGGAATGTCAAGTTTTTGTCCAGGGAAGATTAAATGAGGGTTTTTAAGTTTGTTGTGTTTTGCAAGCGTTTGATAATCCATACCATACATCCTTGCAATTTTCCAAAGAACATCTCCTTTTTTAACTTCGTACTGAGCAGCTGAAGCGCTAACAGAACTTAGTAACAAGATTAAGGATAATAGTATTGCTATCCTTCTTTTCATATTTACCTCCTTATGAGACTTTTGAGTAGTTTTACTAAGTAAAACGTTAAACTTTTCGTCATAGAGAATGTCGAATCTCTCAAAACCATCAAGTTTTACATAATAAAACAATATTGTTAATCTGAAGATTAATCTTGTCTTCAGAAGAGTAAAAAAGGGAGAATAACACAATAAAAGCGTACTATTTCTCCCCATGCTTAAAGTATATCACTAAGCCTATTAAAAAGCGATATTAATTATAAATAAAAAAACGAATAATAAACAGCTCCCCATAGACCTTAATAAATGAAATTACTTTTGCTGAAGCGGCACCGGCTTGCGAAGGGATAGTATACCATAATACAGACCTGAGCAAGCCGCTTGTGCTGGTGAAGTGAAAAGACTGCACTTAGCACGGTCGCATTTATTCAAGTTTATTCAAAAAAAGACTCTCACCAAGTAAACTTAGTGAGAGCATCTCAATTAAATTAAAAATTAAATTAATCAAACTTTATGTTACATCATTCCCATACCAGGTGCTCCACCCATTGGCACAGGGTGTTCTTCTTCTATGTCTGCAACCACTGATTCTGTGGTTAGTAGCGTTGAAGCTACAGAGGTTGCATTTTGTAGGGCACTTCTAGTTACTTTAGCCGGATCTATGATTCCCTCTTCAACCATGTCGACAAACTCTTCACTTAGAGCGTTAAAGCCTGTTCCTTCTTCTGATTCGCTTACTTTGTTCACGATGACAGAACCTTCAAGTCCAGCATTTGTAACAATTTGATACATTGGTGCTTCAAGCGCTTTATAAATTATAACTGCTCCAGTTTTCTCATCGCCTTCAAGGGAATCAATAAGGTCTACAAGTCCTTTTCTAACATGGATAAATATGGATCCACCGCCTGAAACGATTCCTTCTTCAGCTGCCGCTCTTGTTGCTGCAAGTGCATCTTCCATACGAAGTTTCTTTTCTTGCATTTCAGTTTCAGTCGCAGCGCCTACTTTTATAACAGCTACCCCACCGCTTAGTTTTGCCAGTCTTTCTTGTAGCTTCTCTTTATCGAAGCTACTTGTTGCATCTTCGATTTGATTTCTTATCTGTCCTACTCTAGCGGAAATTGCTGCGCTATCTCCAGCACCGTCAACTATAATCGTTACTTCCTTTTCTACTCTAACGCTCTTAGCACGGCCAAGTTGTTCTAGCGTTGTTTCTCTTAGATCTAATCCAAGCTCTTCACTGATTACTGTTCCGCCTGTAAGTATTGCGAGGTCTTCTAACATCGCTTTCCTTCTATCGCCAAATCCAGGAGCCTTTACAGCGACAACATTAAATGTACCACGAAGTTTGTTTACGACAAGTGTTGCAAGCGCTTCGCCTTCAACGTCTTCAGCAATTATTAGTAATTTTGAACCCGATTGAACGATTTGTTCAAGTACAGGAAGTATATCTTGAATATTGGTAATCTTTTTGTCAGTGATAAGAATATATGGCGTTTCTAGAGTTGCAACCATTTTATCCATATCAGTCGCCATATAAGGGGATAGATACCCTCTATCAAACTGCATACCTTCGACTATCTCTAGCTCCGTATTCATTGTCTTTGATTCTTCTATTGTGATAACGCCGTCTGCACTCGCTTTTTCCATAGCGTCTGCAATAAGACTACCAACCACTTCATCACCAGCACTTATTGCTGCAACTTCTGCGATTTGTTCTTTACCGGATAGCGTTTCACTTTTTTCTTTTATAAGTTCTACAGCTTTTTTAGTAGCTTTTTTCATACCATTTCTAAGAATTATAGGATTAGCTCCCGCTGCAATGTTTTTTATCCCCTCTTTAATCATAGCCTGCGCTAATACGATAGCTGTTGTCGTACCGTCTCCAGCGACATCGTTTGTCTTTGTCGCTACTTCTTTTAATAACTGCGCGCCCATGTTTTCAAATCTGTCTTCTAGCTCAATATCCTTTGCTATAGTAACTCCATCATTTGTAATTAAAGGAGTGGTGTACTTCTTATCTAGTACTACGTTTCTTCCTTTTGGTCCAAGTGTAACCCTTACCGCATTCGCTAGCTGATTGACACCTGACTCAAGTGAACTTCTAGCTTCTGCTCCAAATTTAATTTCTTTTGCCATTTTATTCTCCTACTCTACTATTGCCAAAATATCGCTTTGCTTAACAATAGTTAAATCTTCACCATCAATTTTTACATCCGTTCCCGCATATTTAGAATAAATAACTTTATCCCCTTCTTTGACTTCCATAACAACTTCTTTCCCTTCAATCATTCCTCCGGGTCCGACTGCTATAACTAATGCCTCTGTTGGTTTTTCCTTTGCTTGTCCAGGTAGCACAATACCAGACTTAGTAGTTTCTTCCGCTTCAAGATGCTTCAAAACAACTCTATCATTTAGTGGTTTTAATTTCATAACTTCCTCCTGTTTTTATTAGCACTCTTAATAACGGAGTGCTAATTATACTTTATTTTATACAATAACTTTTTTAAAATCAAGATGTATTATCTATTTTTATATTTTTTTAATATTAGGTTTTGGATATTGTCCCAAAAAATATATACTGCTGAGCTATTCCGCACAACTGTCCGAATACATCATATGCTTTCTCTCTTAAAGCGTCATCTGTAACTTTTTCATTTTCAAAGTACAATTTAGTAAGACCCCTTCTAGTCCAAACATCGACTGGAAAGACATCGAGCTTATGATACCCAAACAGTAGTATGCAATCAGCGACCTTGTTGCCAATGCCTTTTATTGATGTAAGCTGCTCTCTCGCCACCTCAGTGCTCATGTCTTTAAGGGCATTTAAGTCAATCGAACCACTGGTAACCTTCCCTACTGCATCAAATAAATACTTATCTCTAAAACCCACTTTCATCATTCTAAATTCATCCATGCTCACAGCTTTTAGAGCTTCAGGTGTAGGAAAGCTATAATAAAATCCAAACTCGTCCTCTCTCTTTTCACCGTACTTTTCACATATGCCCTTTACTAATTGCTTTATGTGAACCATGGATTTATTTTGTGAAATTATAAATGTTATAAGCATCTCAAAAGGGTCTTGTCGTAGTATTCTAATCCCCCTCTTGGCGCTAATGAGGTCCTTAATCTTTGGCTCTATTTTAGCAAGGTCTTTTTGTATCGTAGTGTAGTCAGTCCTTACATCAAAGTACTCTTCCCAAAAGTCGTCAAACTCTTCGTCCGTGCAGCTCATAAAGACTTCATAACCGACTTGCTTTACGTGAAGTCTTTTTCCACCTGCTATTACAAAATATTCTTCTTCTCCAAGCCTCTCATATCTAAAAGCTTGTCCGCATTCCAATATATCTGTTAGTAAAAAGCTATCATCAACAACTAGTAGCATATATAACCTATTATAATTTCCCGTAAATATCCATTAGCATTTTTTCAGTTGCATCGATTCCTAGGCAAGCATCGGTAATAGACTTTCCATATACTCCACCGCCAGGTTCTTGTCTTCCTTCCTCAATGTAACTTTCAATCATTATGCCTTTTACATACTGCTTGATCTCGTCATTATAATGAAGATTTCTAATGACTTCATGAGCGATCCTAGGCTGTTCGTAAAATCTCTTATTTGAGTTTGAATGATTCATATCAATTATTATGGCCGGATACGAAAAACCTCGTTTTTTGTATTCTTCTATTACAAATTTCACATCTTCAAAATGATAATTTGGAAAATTTCTGCCATATTGGTCTAGATAACCTCTTAATATTGCATGAGTTAACGGATTACCCTTTGTCTCAACCCAGTGGCCTCTGTATATAAATGTATGACCAATTTTTGCAGCCTTAATCGAGTTGAACATTACAGAAATATCGCCACTTGTAGGGTTTTTCATTCCTGAAGGCACATCTAATCCTGAAATAGTAAGTCGATGAAGTTGATTTTCTACAGACCTTGCTCCAACAGCAACGTATCCTAGTAGATCACTTAAGTACTCGTAATTTTCAGGATATAGCATCTCATCAGCGCATATGAAGCCCATTTCTTCAATGGCTTTCACATGAAGCTTCCTTATCGCTTTAAGACCTTCGTCAAGATTGGGCTTTTTGTTGGCGTCAGGCTGATGAAGCAGACCTTTGTACCCTTCCCCTGTAGTTCTAGGTTTATTAGTGTAAACTCTAGGAACAAAGAACATCTTATCTTCCATACCGGAAACTATCTTTTTAAGTCTATGTAAATAATCTAGCACTGCTTCTTCATTGTCAGCCGAACAAGGACCAATTATCACAATAAACCTGTCGTCTTCTCCTCTAAAGATATTCTTTAACTGCCTATCTCTATCTTCTTTTATTTTTTTACCGGTATTGCTAAGCGGTATTTCTCTTTTTATCTCCTCAGGAGACGGTAATTCTTTTATTCTATCAAAACTCATTTCATCCTACCCACAAAACTACTACTAACACCGCAATAATTATTATGATTAATTGAATTATTGCAAAAAATGGAATACCTACATAAAATCTGGGTTTATTAATCTTGTGTCTAAAAACTTTCATTCCTAGAAATCCTCCAAATGGACCTAAGATAGAAAACTTAAGTAGCGCTTTTTCAGAAATTCTCCAAGTTTTATTCACTGCTCTAATCTTGTCTATTCCAAACATCAAAAAAGGAAGTAAATTTATAAAAATAATTGCAAAAATTATTATCTGAACTATTAATTTTTTTTCCATAAGGTGATTATAGTTATTATTCAGTATAAATGCAAGTTTATAAAAGTGCATAGACACTTTAATGAGTCCCTATTTAGGTGAATATCAGCTAAGGCTGCAGGTTACCTTACGTGGAGTATCAACTGTTTAGGTAAAAGTCAGCTAAAGCTAAGGTCCGGTCAGTTATTTGGATGAAATTCAGCTTCGCTGAGTGCAATTCGGCTGCGCCGAGTGAAAATCCACTAGCGTGGAATGAAATTCAACTTCTTCGAATTTGAATTAAGGACACTTTGCTAGGGCAAAGTTATTTGAATAATCTGCGTCACGATTTGTTGTTCTAGGTGCCAGGCGCCTAGAACAACAAGCATAGGATCACATTTTATCTTATATCAATTTTTTTCACTATAAGGAGCTCGCAATAGGGCTTAATAAATGAGATTATTCCCACGAAGCGGCACCGACGCTCACTGGGATAGTACCCCGGGTACAGACCAGTGAGTGGAGTTTGTGACGATGAAGTGAAAAGAACTCATTCAGTAAGGTCGCATTTTTTAATTCAAAAACGCCTACTATCTTTTTTATGTAGTAGGCGTTCTTTATCGTTTTTATTATGAAATAAAGACTATTCTGCTGATTCCTCCGCTGCTTCTTCTGTTTCTTCTACGGATTCTTCCCCTTCTTCTGTTTCTTCTACGGATTCTTCAACTTCCATTTTTGATTCCATTAATGTCGCTATTGCGGTATCAGGATCGTCTAGGAATGAAATACCTGTAAATTGCTCTTTATCAAGGTCTGAAAGTGTTAATACATCTCCAGCCTTCATGTCACCAACATTAATAGTAATGTTGTCAATTAAGTCTTTCGGTAATGCTTCAATATTAAGCTCATGTACAACTTTTTGAAGTACTGTATTCTTAGGGAAGTTATCTTCACCTTCAAAGTTTATAGGAAGCGCAGTCTCAACAGCTTGACCAGCACTAAGATGTTGAAACTCGATATGAATAATATTTCCTTTCATTACATCTAGTTGTAGGTTTTTGATGATTGCCATTTCTTCTTTACCATCTATATTCAACTTAACTTTAGTACCGCTACCATGTTTTCTTACAACTTTTGTTATTTCTCTTTCATCAATCGCTATATGAGCATTATTAAAATTTGCTCCATATACTACTGCAGGCACCAAACCACTATTTCTAACTTTTTTAGCTGAACTTGTACCAACAGATTCTCTTCTTATCGCTTTTATGCTACTTTCCAAAATTACTACCTCCGATTACTTTAATTATCTAACACATATGTGTAAATATCTATTTTTTATTACACCTTAATTTATCAAAGAAAATGCTTCTAGTCAACTCATTTAGCATAAAAAGGCCTTGCATGGCTTCATATTAAACTATTTTCGTCCAAATAACTTATATAATAATTATAATCTTGGGCTAAATACAAAAAATAATGATATTACAAACTCATAAGATACTTACCAATATCATAGCCATATTTTAATGCAGAAGGTATTAATTCATCCGGTATTTTTTTCGCAAAATTATGTGCTTCAAATGAAAAAGCACCATTATAAGCTATTTCTTTTAAAGCTCTAATTATAGCGCTCCAATCTGTAAATCCAGAAAAAGGCATAAGGTGCATATAAGGCTCAAAAGTTTTACTATTGGTATCTGAAATATGGGTAGCAAATAATCTCTTACCCAAAGTGTGTGTCGCTTTTACTTGATTTAATTCAAGTATATCACCATGTTCGTAATCCCAGCATACTCCTATTCTTTCGTCTTCAAATAAGTCTATAAAGTCGGCGATTTCATCTGCTTCAGAAAAAAATCTATTGTTGTTTTTATCAAAGTATTTCCACATATTTTCTATTGCAACTTTCATATTCCTTCTGTCAGCCTCCACTAAATATGAAGAAAAATAATCTCTATTGCCTTTCCATATTAAATCTAAACTATCTTTTTGATTTATGCCTGGATGTGTAACAATAACCTTAGTACCAAGTTTTTGACAACAAATTAAAGACCGCTTTACCAACTCATCCTGCCATTTTTTTTCACTTTCATCAAGATGATACTTAGGATGTAAAAAATTATATGTATAAGCATGCCCCTGGTAAAAACTAATGCCTAATTTATCCGAAAGATTAGCAACTTCATCTATCCACCTTTCCCAATTATCAGTTAGAAAAGGAGAACCTTCAAATGCATATTCATAAAAACTCATATCAAGAACTTTAAAACCTGCTTTTCGTATTACAGGTAAAGTCCTACTAAGCGGTAATATTTCACCACTAGGTCTTTCGCAATAAATATTTACTGATGTAGATAAAAAAATGCTCATTTTAATCGTTCCTTTAATTCTTTTATGTACTTTTCAAAATCGTACTCAATACAAGCGTATATATTACCACTTTCATCCGGTAAAAATCTTATCATATCCTTTTTCTTCTTCATTTCCTCAACATTCGCAAATCCTTTTACATAAACAGCAATATCTTTTTTTATTAAAGCCATAATTGCCATCGCATCGACTAAAATGCTACTCTTCATGAGAGAATGTGTTTCATTATAGTTCATGCACTGTCTCACGAAATCAAAAATTTCACTTTTTTCGTCTTTTATTAACTTCAGCGCATATTCTTCTTTTAATTTAGAGGTTACATCCAATCCAAAAGCTTTGATTTTTACCCCAGAAGAATATAAAATCTTTGTAGCATCAACATCCAAAAGTGCATTCCATTCCTGCCTATCAATTCCCTTAGTTTGAGAAAAGAAACCTGATATTGAATATATTTCTTCTATTTTATTCATAACTTCCGGTTTTATTTTTATAACCTTTGCAATATTACTTAGATTTGTAGTAGATATAATAATAACGCGCTCTTCACTTTCTACAAGAGTTTTAATAATGAATTCATATGCCGGCATAGAAGAAATTTTCATTATGTCGGCCTCTAAATTTATATTGCAAAGCCCGTCTTCACCACAATATAAATTATCAGCTTTAAACTGCCCTCTTAAAGGACCTTTCTCTCCAACATATACCTTCACATTCTCTTTTCCTAATACCTTTAGTATCTTAGTTGCATTATTAGCTGCCTGTTCTACTTCGCAGTTACCATATGAAGTCGTTATACCTAATATATTTAATTCTTTTGATCGCAGAGCTAAAAGTAATCCTAGCGCATCATCAGCGCCAGGATCACAGTCTATAATTATATTTTTTTTCATTACTTATCTACTGGATTCGCTCTAAAATAATCTTCGAAAGCCTTATTTATTCCTTCAATTATTATAGTTTCAGTTTCATCCTTGCCAACTTCACCATGACCATAATTTATCATAGCATCTTTGATAACAGTAGCCACCTCGCCTGAGCTTGGGCAGAAAGACGCTACTACATTTTTAGGTTCACTTAGAAGTATATCAAATGGCACTGACAATCTAGGGTTGGCTTCAACTGCTGATTTATAAAGATCATCATTCAGTGTCTCTTTATTAACCGGCACATAGCTGTATCCTTCTAGCCACATACTCTGTGCTTCAGACGATAACATGAACGATATAAAAGTCCACGAAGCATCTAACTTGTCTTGATCATCCCTGTCAACCATGAATAAAGCACTACCTGACGGATATCCTCCTCCAACGTCATCCTTTGCAACCTTAGGCACAGGAGCTACACCCCAGTTAAAACTATCACCTACTAATTCAGTAATGGTAGCTATCTTAGAACTAGACATAATGGTCATAGCATTTAATCCTTGAGCGAATTCTTCATTCATACTATCTTTAGTAGGCTTTAAGGCGCCTGTTTCGACTACTTTTTGCCATTCATTGATAAAGTTATTTATTTGTTCTTGGCAAATAATTTCCGTCATTTTACCTTTATGCCCACTTTCGTTATTCCCAAAGTAAGAACCTTCTTTCCCTTGAGTTGCCATAAAGTTCTCGAATTCATATTGTTCTATACGGATATTTAACGAGTAATCCGCATCTGTTTTTTCCTTTATGTCTTTCATAACTAAAGACAACTCATCTATGGTTTTTGGAGCCTCTTCGTGCCCTGCTTGAGCTAATAAATCTGCATTGTAATACATAACCAGAGTAGATATCGCAAACGGAGCTCCTATCATTTTTTCATCTATTGAAAACGAACTAACTGCATTTTCTATTAGATTTTCTTTCTTAACAGAAGAATCCGATTTATTAATATAATCTTCAACCCACTCAGTCCTATCCCAATCTCTAACTATATCAACGGAAGGTCCATATAACTGTATCACATCAGGCATATTTGCAATGTCATCAACTGACATGGCTGCCGTCAAGGAATCTGTTCCCGGCCAATCTTGAAAAGTAGTTACGACCTTAATATTCTTTTCTTTTCCGATAGTAGTATTAAATTTCTCAACTTGCCTTTCGATAATCTCTCCAGGTTTACCATCTGCTGAATGCCAGAAATTAATCTCCGTTATCTCAGATTCCTGACTTGGCTCTTCTTTTTTTTCTACCTTATTCTCCTTACCAACATCTCCTTCCTTTTGTGTTTTTTCGTCCTTCTTGCATGCTCCAAGCGAAACAATTAAAACTAACATCATAAGAATGGCTAACAATTTCTTCATTTTATCCTCCTTTTAAAAACTTATTTTTATGCTTTTACCGCTCCAGACATCATACCTGAAACGATTTTTTTCAACGAAATTATAAAAACTATAAGAGTCGGTATTAGGGCTATTACCGCGCCCGCCATTACAGGTCCAAAGAGGGCAGATTCTCTATCCTTGAGCATTGTAATACCTACTTGTATGGTTCTCATTTCTGCCCTATTTGTAACAATTAAAGGCCATACATATTGATTCCAAACATTCACAAATGATGAAACAAACACAGTAAAAATTATTGCTTTATTGGTAGGTATAAGTATCGAAAAGAAAAACCTTAAATCACTCGCTCCATCTATTTTAGCTGCATCTTGCAAAGACTTCGTAAATGTTAAAAATTGCTGTCTTATTATGAAAATATTGTTTGCTGATATTAGAAATACGCTACAAACCCCAATGTAAGTATTTACTAAATGCAGTTTAGAGACTGTAACAAAATTTTGAACTATCAAGAGATTAGGCGGAACCATTATAGTGGACAGCACCAATACAAATAAAATCTTTTTCCCCTTAAAGTCATACATGGCAAAAGAAAAAGCAGCAAAAAGTGCAAACACAACTCTGAAAAAGCTTGATGTGAGTGCAACTATAAATGAGTTAAGCATATATCTTAAAAGAGGTGTCGTATTAAATGCAATTTTATAGTTTTCTAAGGTTGGATTTTTAGGTATTAAATTATAATCTTTGGTAAGTATTTCACTAGCAGGCATAAAGGAAACGGAGATAGCATAAAGTATAGGAGCAAGAACAGCTATCGCCAAAAAAATAGCGAATAATTGTACTACAATATTACTTAGCTTACTTTCCTTCATTGATAATGCACCCCCTTTTTCTCCCATACAAATGCTATAAGAGTAAACGTTAGTGAAAGCAAAAATGCGAAAATAGATGCGGCATTTGCAGTGGTGTAATTACCTGTCCTAGCAAATTGTTGATATATGTATAACATAATAGTCAGAGTTGAATTATTAGGACCCCCGCCTGTAAGAATGTTTACTAGACCCATTATCATCATTGTGTATGCAAGGTCACTGACCAAAAGATAAAATAAGGTCGGAGTAGTTAGTGGAATATATATTGAAAAAATTTTTTTTAGAGGCGAGGCTCCATCTATACTAGCACTTTCTAAGAGATCATTTGAAACATTCCTCACTGCTGATAAGAGAAATACAAAGGCATAACCTGTTGATAGCCATATCTGAACTATTGCTATAGCAATTAATGCATATTTTGAATCAGTAAGCCATCTTATATCCAAATGAAATCTGCCGTTTAATATCCCTAATGGGTAGACATACAGCAACTGAAAAATCATAGCCACTACAGAAGATGCCATTGCCATAGGAAGCGCAAAACTAGCTTCATAGAATGTTGAAAACTTCCTCTTTTTATTGGCTAGCAAAGCAAAACAAAAACCTAATACTTTTGAAGTTGGTACTGTTATAGCTAAAAAAATTAATGTATTGGTGATTGCTATCAAAAATTTCTTATCATTAAGTACATACAAATAATTCCCAAAACCAACAAACTCCCTTACCTTTCCCATTGAATCTACGATAAAAAAACTCTTGTAGATAGTGTGAAAGAATGGATAAAAAGTAAAAACACCAAAAAGAAACAAACTTGGTATAAGCCATATATATGGTTTTAAATTATTAATAAACTTCTTACTCATCTCTAAACCCATTATTAGACAACACAAACTTATTTACCGCTTCTATTACTCCTTTAGTATTACTATTTTCACAAACATAATCCGCAACTAGTTTTAATTCTTCACATGCATTTGCAACTGCCACACCGATTCCCGCAGCCTTAACCATATCTATGTCATTTTTTCCATCACCAATTACCATTAAATCAGACATTTCTATGCCTTTTTTCTTAGCAATAATACGAAGACTATTAAGCTTTGAAGTGCCCTTTTTCATAAAATCCAAATGTCTTGAATCATAGACTTCTATTTTTAACTCTTTTTTGTTATTGACAAGCGGAAGAATATCCTTTACTCTTCCGTTCTTATTTGGATCAATAATCATTAATCTTGCAAACTCAAGATCTTTCCATTCATATTCTAGAGGGATATAAAACTTATTATATCGTGAAAACTCATCAATCTCTCTTTGTATGTACTCATTGTGCTTATAAGCTAATTCCTCATCACCAAAGCACATGAATATCGTCATACCGATACTATCTGCATACTCTATAGCTTCTCTTAATAAGCTTGCTTTAAAAAAAATGTCATATTTTTCATTACCTAACTGTCTAATGCCTGCACCGTTGTTTATTATGATTGGCTCTTTAATCTCTAAGAAGTCAACAAACTTTTTCATCATTTCATAACTTCTTCCAGAAGCAAAACTAAAGCGCAAATCATTCTTGTTTATCATTTTTTTTAATTCATTAAAATCAGATGAGATACTCTCACTTTTATCAATCAAAGTGCCATCAATATCAGAAAATATCATTTTA